>Ga0208833_1000013_pt1 | contig 77901 bp, 72 predicted proteins | sample DeeseametaMP1788_FD_184181 | JGI IMG/M metagenome (GOLD analysis project Ga0208833, IMG submission 184181) | Marine microbial communities from the Deep Pacific Ocean - MP1788 (SPAdes) | ecosystem: Environmental > Aquatic > Marine > Oceanic | place: North Pacific Ocean | collected 2011-05-03 | reverse complement strand
TACCGACGTTTTCTTTTTCACCTGGAATACCCAGTTCTCTCCATTTAGCGCCTGTGGCGATAATCATGGTTTTAGTATCAATAACTTCGCCAGATGACAAGGTGATATTTTTGATATCGCCTTGGCTCACTTCTGTCACGCGCAAATGTTCTTTGACCGTAACATCATACTCGTTCAAGTGCGCTTGTAACGCACCTGATAATTCAGGACCTGTGGTTTTTGGCACAGAGATTAAGTTTTCAATACCCATGGTGTCTTTAACTTGGCCGCCGATGCGGTCGGCAATTAACGTCACTTTTAAGCCTTTACGAGCGCTGTAAATAGCTGAACTTACGCCCGCTGGGCCACCGCCGATAACGACGACATCTTGCAGAGGTAGCTTTTCATTAGCGTCAGCTTTGGCGATTGATGGATCAAACGCTAATAACTTATCGATAAGTTCTGCCGCAGTCACTTTACCGTTGGCAAATAACTCACCGTTTAGGTAAACGCTGGGTACGCCCTGAATATCGCGCTCTTCAATGACGCTTTGGAATAAGCCACCGTCAATCATCTCTGCTGAAATGTTTGGGTTTAATACGGCAAATTGGTTTAGCGCTTGAACCACGTCAGGACAGTTGTGGCAGCTTAAGCTTACGAACACTTCGAATTTCATGTCTTGGTCAACATTTTTGACCATGTTTTGTAATGAGCTATCGAGTTTGACTGGTGTGCCCGCAGATTGCAGTACTGCTAACACAAGAGAGTTAAACTCGTGACCCGAAGGAATTCCTGAAAATTGGATACCACTGTCTACGCCATCGACTTCCAATAAAAAACTGATTGGACTACGTAATAAATCTACAGAGCGTTCTTCAACATTAATACGATCACTAACGCTAGCAAACTGCTCTAAAAAATCTTTAAGTTCTTCGCGCTTTGAATGTTCACCGGTTTGCAAGACGAAAGTCACCGTCTTTTGCATCTCGGCGGTATAGCTTTTCAAAGCTTCTAGAATTTGTGTATTTATCATGATATTCACCTTGTCTTGCAATTGTTTTGGTTATTCCCGCTTTAAAGTGTAAGTGTGCGGGAGTGACGCTCGCTTGGCGCTATTGACCAAGCGAGTCATAAAGTCGATTAAATCTTACCGACTAAGTCTAAAGATGGTGCTAATGTTTCTTCACCTTCTTTCCAAGCTGCTGGGCAAACCTGACCTGGGTTGTCACGTACGTATTGAGCGGCTTTGATTTTACGAACCAACTCATCAGCATCACGACCTACACCTTCAGCAGTAATTTCCATGACTTGGATAACGCCGTCAGGGTCGACCACGAAAGTACCTCGATCTGCAAGGCCTTGACCTTCACGCATCACTTCGAAGTTACGTGTGATTTCGCCTGTTGGGTCACCGATCATGCCGTATTGGATCTTGCCGATGGTGTCAGACGTTTCATGCCATGCTCTGTGTGTAAAGTGAGTATCTGTTGATACCGAGAACACTTCGACGCCACGGCTTTGTAGCTCTTCATAGTGATCTGCTAAGTCGCCAAGCTCTGTCGGACAGACGAAAGTAAAGTCTGCTGGGTAGAAGAAAAATACTGCCCACTTGCCTTCGATATCTTTATTAGAAACTTCGACGAACTCGCCGTTTTTGTATGCTGTTGCGTTGAACGGCTTAATTTCAGTGTTGATAAGTGCCATGTGTGGCCTCCTGTTGATTCATTTAAGGTTGTATGTGATTACGGTGTTCAGTATAAGGATAAGCGTGGTTTAGTAAATTTGAATTAATTGATGTTTATGTTCTAAAATAGTGAACATAAGCAAGCGATAGGATTATCATGATTTCTTTTAAACAGCTGACGTACGCTTTGGCCGCCGCGGAAACATTGCACTTCAAAAAAGCTGCGGAAAAGTGCAACATTAGCCAGTCTGCCCTCAGTACCGCCCTTAATCAACTGGAAGAGCAGCTGGGTGTGCAAATTTTTGAGCGGGACAATAAAAAAGTCTTGGTGACACCAATTGGGCAGGAAGTTTTGGACCGGGCGCAACAGATCGTTTTACAGGTTAGTGCGCTGGAGGGGCTGTCTGAGAACTTGCTGGATCCCTTGAGCTTTCCTTTATCTGTGGGTGTGATTCCGACGATTGCTCCTTATTTATTGCCGAAAATGTTTCCGCTACTACATGACGAGTTCCCAGGCGCTGAGTTACGAATCGTTGAAGAGCAGTCGCATGTGTTAGTGGATATGGTGCGAAGGGGTGAGTTGGATACGGCCATTTTAGCCTTGCCTTATCCTCATGATGGGCTTTTATCGTTAGAGTTTTGGCAGGAGGACTTTTATTGGGTTACTTTAAAAGATGATAAATACAGTGGTTTAAAAGAGATAACCAGTGACGAGCTCACTCATAGTAACTTAATGTTGCTGAAAGAGGGCCACTGTTTAAAGGACCACATTCTTGATGCCTGTAAGCTGACTGAGCAAGCTGCTAATCATGGGTTTGGTGCAACCAGCCTCAATACCTTGGTGCAGATGGTAATGGGACGACTCGGGACCACCTTGATTCCAGAAATGGCGATGGAGCAATTGATTTCACAAAACAAGGAGTTAAAGGCGGTACATCTGAATGAAAAAGGACCGCACCGCAAAATTGCTTTCTTGATACGCCCAAACTTTACTCGTTTAAACAGTGTGGATGCTCTTAAGGCCATTTGCCAAAAAGCCCTCGACGACTAATTTTAGTCATTTTGCTAAGGAGCAAGCTCTAGGCTAGGGCGCGGTTTTGTGTATAATGCAATGTTTTAAATCTCAGCATAAACTCTAGGTTTCCTGACAAATGCAGCAGTTATTTGAATTCTTTAGCAACCATCCATTCTTAGGTTCGGCGTGGTTAGCGTTCGCGCTTTTGTTGTTGATTAGTATTATTAAAACCATGACCAGTGGTTCTCAGGCTTTAACGCCATTGACAGCAACTCAAATGATCAACAAACAAGATGCGCAAGTGGTTGATTTAAGGTCAGTTGCTGACTTTAATAAAGGCCATATTCATGGTGCCATCAATATTCCTTTTACTAAGTTAAAGGATAGCACCAAGGACCTTGAAAAAAATAAGCAGGGCCCCATTATTATGGTCTGTGCCACTGGTATGCAGTCTGGCAGTGCCGCAATATTATTGCGAAAACATGGCTTTCAGCAAGTGCATAAATTAAAAGGTGGTATCCAGTCATGGACTGGTGACAATTTACCTCTAACAAAAGGTTAAGCAATAATTATGGCGACAATTGATATCTATACCAAAGGCTATTGCCCATTTTGTGTACGAGCAAAGCATTTACTGGATAAACTAGATGTTGATTACAACGAAATAGCGATTGACGGTAACAGTGAGTTGCGCCAAACCATGATTGAGATTGCTGGCGGGCATACAGTGCCACAAATCATTATCAATGATCAGCCTATTGGCGGTTGCGATGATTTGTATGCATTACATGCGGCGGGCAAGTTAGAACCTATGTTGGAACAATCGTAATTATTACAACAACTCAAAACATTAAATATTAAAGAGAGTACAGTTATGGCAGATGAAAATTCAGCAAATCAAGCAGCAGGCGAGCAACAAGTTGAAACTCCTGAGGGCGTTCAATTAGTCATCCAAACGATTTACGCTAAAGATATCTCGTTTGAAGCTCCTAACTCACCGGAAATTTTCCTCGAGCAGTACAAGCCTGAGATTAGCGTGAACTTAAATAATCGCGTTAAAGACCTAGAAAATGATAGTTATGAGACAGAGCTTCAAGTAACTGTAACGTCAAAAGTCGGTGAAAAAACAGCTTTTATTGCAGAAGTTAAATATGGTGGAGTATTCGCAATTAAAGGCATGGACGAAGAAACTCGTTCCCGCTTATTGAGAACTTTCTGCTGTGAACAGTTACTACCGTATGTTCGTGAAGCAATTTCGGAAGCAGTTTCACGTGGTGGCTTCCCACGCTTCGTGCTTCAGCCAATCAACTTTAACTCTTTATACCAGCAAGCCCAGCAACAAGCTGCACAACAGGGCGAAGCTAACGCTTAATGGCTGATCTTAAGTCTTTTGCGGTTCTTGGCGCAGGCTCGTACGGAACCGCTCTAGCTATTGTTTTAGCGAGCAATGGCCATCAGGTAAGAATGTGGGCGCGTGATGCCTCTCAGGCTGCAACTATGCAATCTGAGCGTAGCAACTCGCGCTATTTACCTGATGTGACTTTTCCACAGGGATTAGAAGTAACTGATGATATCGCTGCGGCTGTTTCTCACTCAGACGTAGTGTTGGTGGCTGTCCCTAGCCACGCTTTTCGCTCAGCTTTGCAATCAATAAAACCACACCTTACTACTGAGTTACCAATCATCTGGGCAAGTAAAGGCCTAGACCCTGATACCGGTGACTTATTAGGTAATGTGTTAAAAGAAGAGCTTGGAGCATCCCAGCCTCATGCTATCTTGTCTGGTCCTAGCTTTGCCAAAGAAATGGCTCGCGGTATGCCAACCGCCATTAGTTTAGCGTCTGATGACCCTGAGTTAGCAGAGCAATTAGCGCTCGACTTCCATAACGAACGATTCCGGGTTTATATCAGTAGTGATGTTATCGGGTTGCAGATCGGTGGCGCGGTTAAGAACGTGGTTGCTATCGGTGCTGGAATTGCCGACGGGCTAGGTTTCGGTTCGAATGCTCGTACTGCATTAATTACTCGTGGACTAGTCGAAATGAAACGTTTAGGTGTTGCCCTAGGCGGCAAACCTGAAACCTTTAACGGTATGGCTGGAATGGGTGATTTGGTCTTAACCTGTACGGATGATCAGTCACGCAACAGACGCTTTGGCTTGGCATTAGGGCAGGGTGGTGATCGCGAAGGCGCGGAAAACGCCATTGGGCAAGTCGTTGAAGGTGTTAGGAATGCCCATGAAATTCATATGTTGTCTGAGCGTGTTGGCGTCGAAATGCCCATTTGCGAAGCGATATATAAAATCATTTACGAAGGCGCTGATCCAAAAGCTGCGGCTCGTGAACTGTTAACCCGCGATCTCAAAACTGAGTCTTAGTACCTTTAACTCTTCCTCATTTACAGTCTTCAAAGCCTAACTGTCTCAGAGCTTCAAATGCCATGATCGCTGCAGTGTTTGAAAGGTTTAGACTTCGACTTCCTTCTTTCATCGGTATCCTTAACAGCGTTGTCGCTAACTCTTCTAAAATTGAGTCGGGTAATCCACGGGTTTCAGGCCCGAAAATAAAATAGTCCCCATCCCGATAATCGATCTGATGATAGTGCTGCTTACCTTTGGTGCTGAGTGCAAATAATCGTTGAGGTTGCTGGGAGCTTTTAAAACTATCAAAGTCATCGTGAATGATGACGTTAGCCCACTCATGATAATCCAACCCTGCGCGTCTCATACGCTTGTCCTCGAGTTCAAACCCGAAGGGTTTGATGAGGTGTAGTTGCATACCGGTGTTGGCGCAAAGCCTGATGATGTTTCCTGTGTTGGGCGGAATTTCAGGCTCAAATAAAACGATGTGCAACATACTATTCTTCTTCAGTTTTTGGTTCAGAGTGTTCTTGCCAGTATTTTAGTTTACGCGTAAGCGTATTGCGACCCCAGCCAAGCACTTTTGAAGCTTTTTGTTTATGGCCCTGAGTTAGTCGCAAAGCTGACTCGACCACAAATTTTTCAAACTGTTGTTGCATTTCAATCAGTATCTCACTATTCCCTTGGTGGTACTCACTATCAATTTTTTTTTCTATTTGCTGTAACCATAAAGGGAGTTCCTGCCGTTCTTTCTGGCTATCAACCGCGCGCTGGCAAAGCTTGATGACGTGGTTAATATCAAAAGGCTTGGGTAAATAATCGAAAGCACCAAGTTCATGAGTTTTTGTTGCAAGGTCGGTGTCAGCGTAAGCAGTAATCATGATTACAGGAAGCTCTGGCCATTTGTGATTAATAGTAGCCAAAAGCTCAAGACCATCCATACCATTCATCTGGATATCGGTGATGACCAGTTGCGGTGGGTTTGATTCAATAATGCTGATGGCTTGTTGGCCACTGTCGCATGAGAGTACTTTAAATTGAGCATTGCTCAGTGCCCGAGCAAGCACCCAACGAATTGAACTGTCATCATCTACTATTAATACGGTGCTACTCATATCAGAGTTACTCATCAGTCACGCCCGTGGAACCATCAGGTTTAATTACTGGTAAGTAGACCGAAAAAACTGTTTTGTCAGGTGTGCTACTAAACTCTATAAGTCCCTGTTGTTGTTGTATTAGACTTTGCGCTATGCCAAGCCCTAAGCCACTACTGTTTCTGCCGCTAATTAAAGGAAAGAATATATTGGGCTGTAATTCTGGTGGAATGCCCGGCCCGTTATCCTCGACCTGTACGCAAACTGTTAAAGAATGCTGTTTATCATTAATGGTGTGACGCGGTAATGCCCGTGTGCGAAGTGTTATGACCGCTTCTTTTTGCGAAGAACAGGCCTCGATAGCATTCTGCGTGATGTTTAGAATGGCTTGGTAAACTGAGTCCGGAGCACAGAAAAAGTTGGGTAAGCTCGGATCATAGTCACGCTTAAGCTCAATATTTGTTGGTAAGTTTATGGCAGATAACTCAACGACCCTTTCCGTAATTTCATGAATGTTCATGTCCACGCGTGTAGCTTTGTGCGTGGAGAGCAGCATGCGATCAACGAGCTGTGTCAGGCGTGATGTTTCCTGCTCAATGATATCGGTAAATTCAGTGATACTGTTATCTTTAGTGGCTCTTGGCTCATTAGCGAGAAGCTGTGCTGCACCACGAATTCCACTTAGTGGGTTTTTGATTTCATGCGCAAGTTTTTGTAGCAAGCGCTCGCTGACCTGGCTTTGTTTTGATAGGTCATGGCTTTGAGCCCTGTGTGGTAAGTTGCTTGGATCTTGCCACTCTACAATTAAGTAGGGTTGCTCCGCTTGGTACCAATGGCCAGAGAGATCGACGGTTAACTCTTTATCATTAAGTAGCTTGAGTTGGACACTATCCAGAATAAACTGACCGTTTTGGCGCAGGGCTTCAACAATCTTAGTAATGGGCAAGGAGTCACTCGCTATAAAATAGCTGTATCGCTTTCCGACAAGAACTTTGCTGCTGGTTGAAAATGCTTTTTCAGCGGCCTGATTTAAATAAGCAAAGCGGCCATAGGCATCAAATGCAATTATAGCTGTGGAGAGGTTGTCGAGAAGTCGCTCTGTCTGCATGCTCGATGCTTATTATATATTGGAGTTATTAGTATATCTGGCTTAAGCATAAAACGCACCAACTTGGTGCGCATCATTGGGAGGTGCAATATTATCGATTCAGCCTTGAGGCTCTTAATAGATGGAAAGTTATGGACTCACTTGTTTGTACCGTGTCTTTGCTCTCGTCATCGATAACTTTGACAGATAACTGGTGTGTGCCGCGATTAACATTATTTAACGAAAAATATGGCCCTTTCTGTGCGGTACCGACAGCTTCCCCATCTAGCAATAGCTGTAAACTGTGTTGTGGTTGAATATTTGGTGTTATTCCCACAATTACGTTGATATCGCCATCGTTCGCTCTTACGGCCTCGTCGTTAGAAGGAGAGTCGATGGAAAGTACTTCATACTTAAATGCCTGCTCACCTTTATCTTCATTCGGAGCATCTTTAGGCTGGCGCTGTATAAGCGTAGGCTTTGGGGTTTTGACTACATTGGTGTTGGTCTTAATTGTGATGGGCGTAGAGCCAGGAATGGGTTTGTCAGTAAAAGTGACTTTGCCATTCTTGTCCACTTTTTTATACATCACGGTTTCATTCGCTGCGACGGTGTTCCAGCTAACGCCAGTGGTCAACAGAATAAAAAGTGTCAACGGTAATAATTTCATGTCTTTTCCCTGAATGGATGGACTTTCTTTAGTATCTAAAACTAGTACGAAACTGTCAAAACAAAAAAGCCCGGCTGTGCCGGGCTTTGCAGATCTAACTTCAATTTCAAAAGTCTTATAGACTGTAATACAAGTCGAACTCTACAGGTGATGGCGTTAACTTCAAGCGTTCTACATCTTCACGCTTAAGATTAATATAAGCATCAAGCATGTCATCAGAGAAAACACCGCCACGAGTCAAGAATTCGCGATCATTATCCAGTTCATTTAGTGCTTCTTCTAACGAACCTGCAACCTGAGGGATAGACATTGCTTCTTCCGCAGGAAGATCATACAAATCTTTATCCATAGCATCACCAGGGTGAATTTTGTTTTGGATGCCGTCTAAACCAGCCATCATTAGGCCTGCGAATGCTAAGTAAGGGTTTGCCATAGGGTCTGGGAAGCGAACCTCGATACGACGCGCTTTGGCGCTTCCTACGTGAGGAACGCGGATTGACGCTGAACGGTTCTTAGCAGAGTATGCCAACATAACCGGTGCTTCAAAACCAGGAACCAGACGCTTATATGAGTTTGTTGAAGGGTTAGTTAGAGCGTTAAGCGCTTTAGCGTGCTTAATGATACCGCCAACATAATATAAAGCTTCTTCAGAAAGCCCTGCATATTTATCACCAGCGAAGATGTTATTGCCATCTTTGGCTAAAGACATATGAACGTGCATCCCCGAGCCGTTATCACCAGCGAGTGGCTTTGGCATGAACGTTGCTGTTTTACCGTAAGCATGAGCGACGTTATGGATAACGTACTTCATGATTTGAATCTCATCAGCCTTTTTCACTAAAGAATTAAACTGAGTCGCAATTTCGTTCTGACCGGCAGTACCGACTTCGTGGTGGTGTGCTTCGATCACTTGGCCCATGCTTTCTAAAACAAGGCACATCTGAGAACGTAAGTCTTGTGAAGAGTCCACTGGTGGAACTGGGAAGTAACCGCCTTTTACACGAGGGCGGTGACCGGTGTTACCACCTTCATAGCTTTTGTCAGAGTTCCAAGCCGCTTCAGGATCGTCGATTTTGTAAGAAGAGCCACTGATGTCAGTTTTAAATTTAACATCTTCAAAAATGAAGAATTCAGGCTCAGGTCCGAAAAATGCTGAATCAGCAAGGCCTGTTGATTTTAAGTACTCTTCTGCGCGACGAGCTACTGAGCGTGGGTCACGGTCATAGCCGCTCATTGTTGCAGGCTCTAAGATGTCACAGCGAAGTAATAAGGTTGCGTCTTCGTAGAATGGATCCATTAATGCCGTATCTGTGTTTGGCATTAAAACCATGTCAGATTCATTAATACCTTTCCAGCCAGCGATGGAAGAACCATCAAACATTTTGCCGTCTGACAACAAGTCTTCGTCAACTACGCGAGCAGGGATAGTGACGTGTTGCTCTTTACCTTTAGTATCCGTGAAGCGTAAATCAACAAATTTCACGTCGTACTCTTCGATCATCTTTAAAACATTGTCTACAGACATTGCGGTAACCCCGAATCAAGATTGAATTTAAACTGGGCACATTATATCAATCTTGAATCTTAAAACTACGTAAAAGTAAACGTGGGTGAGAAGCAAGCGCACCAACTTGGTGCAATCCTCTACAAAAGATCAAAACTGAATGAGTAGTTAATGAGCGTGTAAAATCATGATTATAAAATGAACAGCTGTAAGTCGAAAAAACGGCAAGCATTAAGAAAATATAGTGAATTAAAACAGTAGGTTATGCCTCCTAACTGAGGTTGCCCATTAAAACATTAATATGTAAATTTTGTTGACCAAGGAATTTTAATGTGGTACCTATAGCATACTCCAAGGCTGTATTTTGCCATGGCCCTCTTTATGTGGGAGGCGGAAAATGGTTTTGGTAACAACAAAGAAAATTTACCAACTTATCTATAGGTAGGAATTTATGACTAACAAGACAATGATAGCTAAAGCTGTAAAGGTCGCTTTATATAGCGGTTTTGCTGCTTCTTTGGCTGTTAGCGCACCAGCTTCTTTCGCTGCAGACGAAGACGAAAGCGCTGACGCTGAAAAGATTGTTGTAACTGGTTCACGTTTGAAGCGTTCTGACGTTGAAGGCGCAAACCCAATTACAGTAATTGATCGTGAAACAATCGAATTATCTGGTGCTTTATCTGCAGCAGAATTAATGCGTGAACTTACTTTTAACAGTGCTGGTTCATTGCGTCCACAATCTGGTAGCTCAGCTCAGGGTGTTTCTACTGTTGATTTACGTGGTATCGGTTCTGGCCGTACTTTGGTATTGATTGATGGTCGTCGTTTGACGCACTCTCCTTCAACAGGTCAAGGTCAAGATTTGAACTCAATCCCATTAGGTGCGATTGAGCGTATCGAAGTTTTAACTGACGGTGCATCAGCTGTATACGGTTCTGATGCTATCGGTGGTGTTGTAAACGTTATCACTCGCCAAGACTACAATGGCGCAGAGTTGATGGTAAGCCAAGGTCGCGTAAGCGTACCTTCTGACGGCGGTGATCGTGAATCTGGTCACGCGTTATTTGGCTCTTCTGATGGTACTACAAGCTTATTAGCAGGCGTATCTTGGAACAAGCGTGAAATCATTTTTGAACGTAACTTCCCATGGGTTGGTACAGGTGCATCAATCTATGGTGCTAACTTTACTACTGCTGGTGCTTTTGATTTTGAAGGTATTCCAGGTGCTTGTGGTGAAGAGAACTTCTACCTTGATGGTACTCTATGTCGTTTCAACTTCAACTCGACCAACGCGAACGAAGCTTCAAACGAAAACGAGTCTATCTTCTTAAAAGGTACTCACCAGATCAATGATGACTGGGAGCTTTACAGCAACGCAAGCGTAAACACAACTAAGTCTTTTGGTCGTTACGCTCCAGTACCTGATAGCACATTCTTCTACAACGATTTAGTAATTGATGCTAACAGCTACAACAACCCAAGCAACCCTAACGCTTGGTACTATGATCCAAACAACCCTAACGCAGTAGCATATGATGCTTCTGTAGCTGGTCCTCAACGTGACGTTGACATTTGGCACCGTTTCGCAGCAGTTGGTAACCGTGATAACACAGTTAACAACACAAACTACGACTTCTTAGTTGGTGCTACGGGTTATGTAGGTAACGTTGAACTAGACTTTGGTGCACGTCGTGTACGTAACAGCACTAAAGAAATCGGTAACGGTTACTTAGCAGCAAACACAGCTTGGGGCTTTGTAAACGATTTTAACCCTGGTTATGAGACATACGGTGATAACACTAGTACGTTTGATCCAGACTCATACTACTTTGGGTATAACGTTCAGCAACCATCTTCAAACCCAGATTCAGTATTAAGTGGTTCTGCGGTAACAACTTCACGTGAAAGTGACTTCAACATTGACGAAGTGTATGCATCTGTAGCGTTCGATCTTATGGATCTTGATGGCGGCACTATGCAAATGTTCATCGGTGCTGAGCGTCGTGAAGAGTACTACCAAGATCTATATGACTCACAGTCTGAAGCTGGTCTAGTTGGTGGTTCTGCGGGTAACTCTGCAGGCGGTGGCCGTAGCGTAAACGCTATGTACTTCGAAACGTTGATGCCTTTCGCAGATAACTTTGAAGTAACTTTAGCTGGTCGTCAAGATAGCTATTCAGACTACGGTAGTGACTTCTCTCCTAAAGTTGGCATGCGTTATCAGCCAACTGATGAAGTAACTTTACGTGCTTCTTGGGGTCAAGGTTTCCGAGCTCCGACTCTAGATATCTTAACTCAAAGACCTGCTTTCTCAGCAGACTCTATCTCTGACGCAGATACGTGTGACGTATTAGTTGGCGATCGTACAGAAGAGTGTCAAATTAACGGTTTAGCTATTTCAAACCCAGGCTTGTCTTCTGAGCAATCAGAGCAGTATGCTTTCGGTGTTGTTTGGCAGCCAGCTGATTGGTTCGACATGACTTTAGATTTCTCTTCTGTTGAAATCGAAGATCGTATCGTATCATTCTCGGCACAAACGGTTGTTAACCGTCGTGGTACTGAAGCTGGTATCTATCAGCAAGGCGACACTAACTACGATCCACGTCCAGTAGATGACGCTATGATCGTTACTCGTGAAGCGCAGCCATGTTCGGTAGACCCTTCACAAACTTGTAATGTAATCACACAAGTTGTACGTGGTTCTGGTAACGAAGGTACTTTGAAAACAAGTAACATCGACTGGAACATGCACACTCGTTTTGACCTAGGTGGTGGTGTTTTAGACTCAGTTCTACAAATCAGCTATGTTAACGATTACTCTGTAAATGACGGTGAAGACCTAGTAGGTATCGCAAGTCTTCCTGAGTACCGTGCACAACTACGTAACCAATACGCTATCGGTGACTTCCAGTTTGCATTAAACACAAACGTTATTGATGCTAACGGCGAAGGTGCTAATGCTGTAGGTACTTGGACTACGCATGACGTACAAATGAACTACACAGCACCTTGGGATGGTCGTATCACTCTAGGTGTACAAAATGTGGGTGAAAAACTTCCTACATTAGTAACTTTCGATGGTCGTGACTATAACTTCGGTTTATACGATGGCTACGGTCGTTACACGTACGTTCAGTACACTCAAAGCTTCTAATATTTAGAGCTTTAGGCAAGACCAAGAAGGGCGAATTTATTCGCCCTTCTTTTTTATGTAAGAGAAAATGAATGAATAAAAAACAACGACAAGATAATTGGACTAATTATTGGAAAAGTAACTCAACAGATTCATGCAGGGATGGAATTAAAGCAGAGTTATCAGAATTAGATAATTTCTGGGCTGAAACATCAGCAATGATTAAAGAGAATAATAGGATTTTGGATTTATGCACTGGTAAAGGTGATGTCATAAAGCAGTTGATAAAATATCAATCATCTGAAGATAAAAAAGTATTAGGTCATTTTACTGGCGTTGACTTGTCTGATATAGATAAAACTACTGTAGAAGACCAGTTCGAGAAGTATAAAGCAAACGTTGATTTTAGGTACGGTATTAATATTTCTGAACTTCCTTTTGAAGCAGGAGTATTTGACTTAATAACTAGTCAGTTTGGAGTTGAGTACGCTTTAGGCGGAGCTGTTTTAAAAGAAGTCTGCCGCGTGATGGACCAAACCGGAGCTGCACGTTTTGCTGTACATCATAAAGAATCCGCTTTAGTAACAGTCGCAAAAGAAGAAATAAAACATATTGACTTACTGTTAGCTAAGGATGGTTACTTTGATAGCGTGAACACTTTAATTCCTATCTTTTCAAAGTTAAGAAATCCTGCCAATGCAAAGAAAATAAATAAAGACAATAACGCAACTAGAGCAAGGGAGCGTTTCAATAACGAAAGCCAGAAGGTAGTGAAGCAGGCAGAGAACTCTTCGGTACCAGACCTTTTACAAAATAGCTTAAGATTTTCTCGTCATATATTTGACTTGGCAAAAATAAAAGGCAGGTCGGTGGCTAAGAATGAATATAGTCGTTATAAGAATGAATTAAATTTAAGTAAAGAAAGGCTATTGGAACTTATAACCGCTGCTATGGATGAAGCAGATGTAAAGAAATTAGAAGAAGATATGCTCACTTATGGAAAACAAATAACAAAGAAGGAAGAGTTAAAAAATGATGGGAAAATCGTGGCTTGGGGCATAGAAATTTCATAAGCCCCAGTAAAAAATTATTTTTTTATAACAAAAATAATCTCATGACCTATTTCTTTAGTAGAAATAACTTCATGTTCATTAATGCGGCACCAAGTAGGTATGTCACTTAAAGTACCAGGATCAGTACAGGTAACTTCCAATAATTCGCCCTCAGACAGTTCTTTGAGGGCGTTTTGTGTACGGATAACCGGCATAGGGCAAAGGAGGTTCCTACAATCTAAAGTTTGTTGACTCATACATGCCACTCCTGTTTTACGTCGTCAGAAGGCATAGGAGGAATATCCATGACATAGGAAGTGCCTTTGTAGTTCTCTACTTGCACTGTTACCTGCTCAGCATTTTTACCGCCTGAGTAGCGAGCAGCTATCTGTGCTGCAAGTTTGATGTCCTCTTTATCAAACTCCCCATCTAAAAGGGTTAGTGGGCCACCGTGGCTGACAGTGTGTATGCTGGTAAACTGTTTTTTGTAACCACGTAAGAAGTTATTCTCACCTTCTTCACGGCTGACAATGAGTTTAAAGTTTTTCTTTGGGCGGATATGACGACCAACTTTGAGGAGCATAATGTCATCAAGTTCATAACGGCGTTCGCCACGTGCATCCCATAAATCTGCAAGCTTTTTCGAGTAGTTAGCATCAGTTAAGAAACAGCAACCGCCGGCTGGTTGTGCAAAGTCTTCAAAACCAAACTTTTTGGCCAATTCAAACTGTGGTTTACGGCTACGGCCTGAAAAACCATAAAGCTCTTCACGGTTAACCCATCCTTCACGCTCAGGTAAAGTAGGTATCAGGTTTTTGGCACACAAGGGACGTAATAAGCGGTCATCAGCACCAGACTCACGGGCAATGATTGGCATAGTTTCTTTGCGCTGCGATTTTGGGCGCTGACCAATTACTTCGCCAGTGATGATAAAGTCAAAATCATTCTCTTCAGCCCAGGCCCAAGCTTGAGCTTGGTTAACCATAAAGATTTTGCAGTCAAGGCAAGGGTTCAAGTTAGCACCATAACCATGCTTAGGGTTTAGAACGATATCTTTGTACTCTTCAGAAATATCAATGATGTGTAACTTAATACCGAGTTGTTCAGCAACCCACAGAGAGTTATTCCGCTTCTGCTTATCTTTGTCCTTTTTACGGATGGCATGAGTATGCCCTTCAACACAAAAGCCGGTATAAAAGTTGATCCCTTCGACATGAACTCCCTGTTCTTGAACGACTTTAGCTGCTAATAGGGAGTCTAAGCCACCTGAAATTAAAGCGACAGCTTTACGTTGTTTGGGTGGATTACTCGTATCTTGTGAAGAAATGTTTTGTGTCATAACTGAAAATCAATAACTTAGATGGAGCTTGGTGCTCAAAAAATGGACAGCGATTATATATTAGCTAAGCGCTTCAAGCAAAGAAACTGAGTAAAAAAACAAAAAACTTGTAAGATGATAGGTAAGCTGAGATATTAAAATAAATAATAGGTTGGAGGTTTGTGCTGCATAGACTTCAAGGAACATTGACCAGTAGAATTAGTTGGCAATTTAGCATTGCCTACGGTGTATTGGCTTTCCTTGTTAATTATTATGCTCTAATACCTTTATACGGGAACTTAAGTATCCACCTAGGACAAATCATCGTTGTGGTTTGTCTTATCACTCGAGGCGAGAAATCAGCCTTAGTAGCCCTTTTTCTATCTTCTCTAGGTTTATATTTCTCCACCAATAGTTTTCCCTTAGTCGCTTTAACCATAGCTGAATTACTGGTATTGATGCTGCTTTTTAGAAAAGGAGTTCTACTAATTATTGCAGATATGGTGTTTTGGGCTGTGATAGGTATTCCTGTAACCTTGGTGACCCTGCTTTTTGCTTATGACATCAACTCCACGGACTTTACTCAGGTGATACTAATTAAGCAGGCTCTCAACGGCCTACTTAATGTTTCTATCGCTACCATGTTCAGAGCATTCATTCCGTTCATCTGGTATTGCCCGCAAATTAACATCAAGCCACCAAAGTTATCCAAACGAATATTTGAGTTATGTTTAATAAGTATAGCGATTCCGTCTTTGATCGTGATGTTTGTATTAAGTGATAGCTCTGCAGACAAGCTTGAACGGCAACTACTAGAAGAGTTAGATATTAGAGCTGAGCATTTGCGCGAGCGGGCTGAAAACTATCAGTTGTTTCACCGAAGAGCGGTGGAGAGCTTGGCTGATGCGCTGAGGGAAAAGCAAAGTAGTGGCAGTGAGCAGGAACTGATGAACCGTTGGATAGAGCGTTATCCAGGCTTTATTTCGATGATTCTGACAGATCATCAAGGAGTGGTGACTCGTGGCGTTCCAAACCAGTCATTCGGAAAGCTATTACAAAAGCCTCCAAATGAAAGAAAGGTCAGCGACAGAGATTACTTCAAAGTAGCGCGTGATACCGGTCAACCATATGTTTCCAATGTATTTAGAGGGCGTGGTTTTGGCAGTGATCCCATTATTGCTGTCAGTGTGCCTATAATAAAGGGGGATAAGTTTCATGGCATCGTTGAAGGCTCCTTAAACTTACCCAAGTTTGAAACGATCGATAGTCTTGGGGGAAGAAGCTCACTGTTGGTAGTAGATGCCTCTGAGCAAGTTATCTATGGCTCTAGGAAGTTAGAGCTTACCCCACTAGATCAAGTAAGCATTGAAGAGAATGAGCAGTCGTATGCAAACTCAATTAAGTCGTTAATACTCGATGATGATGAGGTCTATAATTATAAAAGAATTGAAACAAGCAACGGGTGGCGCATCTATATTTTGAGCCCTTTTGATGAGTTGCTGGTTGAATATCGTAATAGTTTTTACGCACTTCTAATCGGCATAATGGTTCTTTCGTTAATCGCCTCTCGTGTTGCCCATAAGTTTTCTCATCATATTACTCGCCCTTTAGAGCGATTGGTCACTTTCTTTTCGTCGCACAAACCAGTGCCAAAAAAACCTGCATCGTACTTTTCAAGCCAAGAAATTGAAACTGTCAGGAGCCAACTGCAAGAGGCTCAGAGAGTCATGATTGACTTTAAGGATCAGCTGAAGGCAAAAGTAGAAAGTAAAACTGAAGAGCTGATAGTGTTAAATGCAGAACTAGAAAAGCTCAGCTCACACGACCCTTTAACAGGCCTTCTAAATCGTAGAGGTTTTGAGCAAGTAGTAGATTCGGTTTACCCTTTGGCGTGTCGTAATCAATCAAAGGTCACATTAGCCATCATGGATTTGGATCTCTTTAAGGATGTTAATGATAAGTATGGCCATAGCGCTGGTGATGCCTGTTTAGTAGCCGTTGGGGGCGCTATTCAAGAAGTCCTACAGCGAGACAGTGATTATGTCGGGCGGTTTGGAGGAGAGGAGTTTATTGCATTGATTATAGGGGATAGCGTGGAGCGACATTTTCAACTTCTGGAGTCGGTGAGGAGGAAGGTCGAAGACTCAGTCGTTGGGTATGAAAGCGAACGAATTAATTTAACCATCAGTATTGGAGCCTATAGCCTTAACAATAGGTTTGATATGAGCTATGACACGTTGTTATGCAAAGCAGATAAGCTTCTCTATGAGAGCAAGGAACACGGAAGAAATCGAATGACTAGTAAGAGTCAGTAACCTGTGAGAAGCAACTTATTACCGAGCAAGTTAGTTCAGCCGTAATTAGTAATTTTATTGAAGGTAAGTACTAGCTAATTGATTGATCGACAAGGAATCGGTATAACAATTAAATCAATAAGATATTCTAGTATGGAGACAAGAATCCCATGATAAAGTTAATCATATCAATATGTATAGTGGTTATTTCAAATCTCGCTGGAGCGAAGGAAACGTTATTTGATTTACCTAAAATTGAAGAGAATGCCGAGATAGAGGCAGAAGAGTTATTTAAGGAAGGAAAGTATAAAGAATCTCTTGAGATCTATTTATCACTTGCCAAGATAGGTGACAAATACTCACAGTATATGGTCTCGCTTCAGTTTTTTAATGGTTTGGGAACCAAAAAAGACAAATTAAAGGCTTATGGGTGGGCTAATTTAGCTAGAAGGGTTAAAAGTAAGGAAATAAGAGATTATTATCACCAAGTTAAATCCACCATAGCAAAAGATGAGTTAGCAAAAGCCGAAACTATCAAAGCTGAGTTATCTGAGAAATATAGCGATCTCGTTATAGCGATGAGATTGAAAAGAATGATAAGAAATACCATTCCGAAATGTGGAGGTTCGAGAATAAGGGGCAATTGTAGCTTTGTAAAGCACTATTGTTTTAATAATGGGAGTCAGAAAAGCTATGATAAATGCCTAAGAGAAGTGGCATTAAGAGATCCTAAAGTAATACGGAAACTAAAGCATGACTTAGCTAAGACCGATGAATATATTGAGCTTAAGTTACAAGCAGGGGGCTCGGTAACTGTCAAAGAATTAGAAAGTCCAGAAAAAGATAAGGGCGAAACCAAAGAAAAGTGATTATTTTCTGTGCGAATCCACCTATCTAGTATAGAATGGCGCCAATTTTTTTGCGCATACAGATTTGCAGAGTTATTTATGATTGAGAAGTTACGAAATATCGCCATTATTGCTCACGTTGACCATGGTAAAACAACCTTGGTTGACAAGCTTTTAGAGCAATCAGGCACCCTGGGTGACCGAGCTGGCGAGCAAGATCGTGTCATGGACTCAAACGACTTGGAAAAAGAACGCGGAATTACCATTCTGGCTAAAAATACTGCCATTGAGTGGAAAGATTACCGTATTAACATCGTAGACACGCCGGGACACGCCGATTTTGGTGGTGAAGTTGAGCGTGTTATGTCGATGGTTGACTCGGTACTATTACTGGTCGACGCTCAAGAAGGACCAATGCCTCAGACTCGTTTCGTGACGCAAAAAGCATTTGCTCAAGGCTTAAAGCCGATCCTTGTTATCAACAAAATTGATAAGCCTGGTGCTCGTCCTGACTGGGTTATGGATCAAGTATTTGATTTATTTGACAATCTAGGCGCAACTGATGAGCAGCTAGACTTTGACGTGGTTTACGCTTCTGCGTTGAATGGATGGGCAAGTCAGAGTGCTGATGAGCAAGGCGCTGACATGCAGCCGTTATTCGAAACCATCGTTGAGAGTGTTTCGCCTCCACCTGCAAACTCAGAAGGTGGCTTCCAAATGCAAATCTCGCAGTTAGATTATAACTCTTACGTGGGTGTTATCGGTGTAGGCCGAATCAAGCGTGGTCAGGTTAAAGTTAACCAGCAAGTCAGCATTGTGTCGGCGGATGGAACTAAGCGCAATGGCAAAGTAGGGCAGGTATTGGGCTATATGGGCTTAGACCGCCACGAAGTTAAAGACGCAGACGCGGGCGATATTATTGCTATTTCAGGTCTAGGAGATCTGAAAATTTCGGACACCATTTGTGATCCAAACGTTATCGAAGCTTTACCAGCTCTATCAGTTGACGAGCCAACAGTGACCATGACTTTCCAAGTAAACACGTCGCCGTTTGCGGGTAAAGAAGGTAAGTTTGTAACGTCGCGCAATATTCTTGAACGTTTACAGCAAGAGCTGGTTCATAACGTTGCGCTACGCGTTGAAGAAACCGATGACCCGGACAAGTTCCGAGTGTCTGGTCGTGGTGAGCTACACTTGGGTATCTTAATTGAGAATATGCGTCGTGAAGGTTATGAGCTAGCCGTATCGCGTCCGGAAGTGATTATCCATGAGGTTGATGGTCAGTTAGAAGAGCCATTTGAAACGGTTACTATCGACGTTCAGGAAGAGCACCAAGGTAGCGTGATGGAGCGTTTGGGCGAGCGTAAAGCCGAGATGACCAATATGTCACCAGATGGTAAAGGCCGAGTTCGATTGGACTTCATCATGCCAAGCCGTGGCTTAATTGGCTTCCAAACAGAATTCTTAACGCTAACGTCAGGTAGCGGCTTGATGTACCACACATTCGATCATTACGGCCCATTCAAAGGTGGTGAGATTGGTCAGCGCTCTAACGGTGTATTGATCGCTAACTCACAAGGTAAAGCCTTGACCAATGCGTTGTTCAATCTTCAGGAACGTGGTCGTTTGTTTACTAAGCACGGCGACGCCGTTTATGAAGGGCAGATTGTGGGTATTCACAGCCGTTCAAACGATTTAACTGTAAACTGCCTTAAAGGTAAGCAGTTAACCAACGTGCGCGCCTCAGGTACTGATGAATCACAAGTATTGACTCCGCCGGTTAAATTGACTTTGGAGCAAGCTCTTGAGTTTATTAACGACGATGAATTGGTTGAAGTGACGCCACAAAGTCTTCGTTTACGTAAGAAGCATTTGACGGAAAATGAGCGCAAACGTGCCGCTCGTCCGCCAAAAAACTAAGTTGAAGCTCTCTAAAAAGCCGCTGCTCAGTCAGCGGCTTTTTTTATGCTGAAAGTTTTTTCGGCTATGCTATAGTTGGGACAAAACAAATGATAAGGGTAGGTTTATACATGCTAAAGGCAATCGCTTATTTTTCAGCAGTCGCTAGTATCTCATTCGCTGCTGGCTGTAGCACGAACGGTGGTAAAGGAGCACTAAAAACCATTAGTACGCTGTTAGGCGGTCAGCATGACCAGTCAGTCTTTAAAGATACCACCGTGAAAGAAGCCTTGGAGTATGAGTACCGTGTCTGTTTAGGTGATTATGAAGGCCAGCAAGATAAAATGCAGGAGTGCGTTCAGGAAGCCTACGCCAAAGTTGTTGAAGAAAAAGGCATTGGTGAGCGTCCTACAGATGGAGAGGTTATCATCAAAGACGTCAGTGATGACGAAGTCATCAATGATGATTCGGATGAAGACGACGCCGACGACAATTAATCATGATTGCTTTAATTCAACGGGTCACTGAAGCAAAAGTTGTTGTTGATGGGAGTACCATTGGCGCTATTGATCAGGGGCTGATGGCTCTTATCGGTGTCGAAAAAGATGATGACCAAGCGGTAGCGGACAAGCTGTTAAAGAAATTACTGGGTTATCGAGTGTTTTCTGATGACGACGATAAAATGAATTTATCGCTAGAGGCGGTCAGTGGTGGCTTGTTATTAGTGCCACAGTTTACACTCGCCGCTAACACCAGAAGCGGTATGCGCCCTAGTTTTTCCAGCGCAGCGCCTCCAGCAAAAGGACAAGAGTTGTTTGATTATTTGGTTACTCAGGCTAAAAGCTCTTACTCGACTGTTGAAACGGGTGAGTTTGGTGCAGATATGAAGGTCCATCTAGTGAACGATGGACCAGTGACCTTTAACTTACAGGTTTAGGCTATTCAGCTGTATATTCAAGCTCTTCTGGCTTCGAATCTTCTATCAAAGCTTTCAGTTGCTCAAGGTTATGTTGGTGACCTTGATCGACGGTGGAGCTCAACAGAAACAACAGGGCGTTCTGGACGATACCGCGCCCTGAATAATCTAAGTGTAAATCAATTTTGGTTGTACCATTCCCAGTATCAGTAAAAGTAGCTTTACTGGTGCCTTCAAGCCACTGATTCTCATAGTTATAACTAATCAGTTCGTTGGCTTTAAATTCTGCTAGGGTTTGATCTAGCGTTGTAATTTCACCTGAGCCTGTGGTGAACTTTAGACGATGCTTATTACCGATCTCATTCATCTGGCCCTCAAGTTGCTCAAGTCCTTGGTAATTGGTCATCCAGTGTTTATACAGTAACGGATTATTGTATACAGCGAATACTTGCTGCTGTGATGCGTCGATCTCGATGCTGGCTTTGCTTTGGTAGTCCGTTTTGAAAATGCCAATAGCAACAAGCGTTAATAGAATCACACCAATAACAATAAAAAAATATTTCACAAATTTCATAAGTTTTCTGCCTAAAAAATTATATTGTAAGAATCGTTCTTAGCAAAAAACGCTAAGGTTTGTTGTTTCTTAGTTCTTTAACCATAGTATACAAGCGTTCTTTGCTGGCTTCATCAGGTGATACCGGCTCAGCGACGACTAATTTAACTTTCGTACGCAGTCGCTTGAGGCGATCAATAAATTTATTCACTTTCTTGCGGCTAAATAAACTGTGCCACAACCCTTGAAGTGCCATAGGCACGACTGGAACGGGTGTCTTTTCAATAATACGCTCTATCCCAGACTTAAACTCGTTCATATCGCCATCTGAAGTTAGTTTTCCCTCAGGGAAGATGCAAACCACTTCGCCTTGCTCTAATGCCTCGGCGATGGTGTACATGGCTTCATTCAGCAACTCAGGATTTTCTTTGTGTCCTGCGATAGGAATAGCTTTTGCCGTTCTGAAAATAAAGCTAAGCACAGGGACTTTAAAAATTTTGTGGTACATCACGAAACGAATAGGGCGCCTAATAGTACCGCCAATAATTAAGGCATCGACATAACTGACGTGGTTACAAACCACCACGCAGGCGCCTTCTTCCGGCACATTTTCTAAACCTGTTTTCTTCACTCGATAGATCGTATTGATGAGAATCCAAATTAAGAAACGCATCAAGAACTCAGGAATCAGGCTGAATATATAAATAGCGACTACCGCGTTTAGAATTGCGGTCAGCATAAAGAATTGTGGAATGGTCATGCCATTACCGAGACAAACTGCGGCTAAAACAGCTGCGATCACCATAAAAAAAGCATTGAGGATATTGTTACCCGCGATAACGCGTGAGAGGTGTGACTTGTCACAGCGTTCTTGAACCAGTGCGTAGAGCGGTACAATGTAAAAGCCGCCAAAAATACCCACAAAGGCGCAGTTCAGAAGGGTTCTAATCGCGCCATCTTGGCTAAGGAAAGCTGATGGGCCTAGCTCGCCGATATAGCTACTGGTGGGATTGGCAAAGTAAATATCTAAGGCAAACCATGTCATTCCTATCGCGCCGAATGGTACTAATCCCAGCTCTACTTTTCGACCGGATAAAAACTCACACAGTGCAGATCCGACGCCAATACCTACTGAAAACGTCGCTAAGATCATCGTTGCAACGTTTTCATTACCGTTGAGGCTAACTTTTGTGAAGTTGGGGATCTGAGTTAAGAAAACCGCACCATAGAACCAAAACCAAGAGATACCCAAGATCGATAAGAAGACTACGCGGTTAGCCCGTGCGTACTGAAAGGTTCTCCATGTTTCGGTGACTGGGTTCCAGTTAATTTTTAAGTAAGGTTGAGCTGAAGGCGTCTCTGGAATTCGTCGACTGGCTAAGTAGCCGCAAGCAGAAACCACCAACAACAAAACACTCAGTATTCGAACGCCCAGATCATCAAAGCCAATAAGCACGCCGCCAATCACTGTACCGATAATAATCGAGAGAAAGGTCCCCATTTCGACCAAACCATTACCACCTAGTAATTCTTTGTCCGATAAGTGCTGTGGCAGAATACTGTATTTGATAGGGCCAAAAAGACTCGACTGCAAACCCATTAAGAATAGGATGCCCAGCAGGAACCAAATATTATTTAAAAAGAAGCCCAGAACCGCTAGCGCCATGATCACTATTTCCAGCACTTTAATTTTTCGAATGAGAGCGGACTTTTCATACTTTTCAGCGATTTGTCCCGCCGTAGCCGAAAACAAAAAGAAAGGAATAATAAAAAGACCAGCGGCAATGTTGTTGAGTAAGTCAGAACTTAGACCAAGCTCATCGCCAGCTCGAAAAGCAATAAAAATTAACAAAGCGCTTTTAAAAATATTATCGTTAAGCGCGCCAAGGGCTTGAGTAATAAAAAACGATGAAAAGAACTTTTGCTTAAATAGTGTAAATTGATTCTGAGCCATGTATCGGTTCCTTGGCTTATTGTTGTTTTATGGGCAGGTTAAAGAAAGTCACGGTATTGTTAAAACAATGTTTCGACAGTTCTAGCAATGACTGTTCACGGCAGTCTGCAATTTTTTGTGCCACGTGGGGCAATAAAAAAGGCTCGTTACGGTTACTCTTGAGTTGTGCCTTCTGCTCCTTACTTAAGTCTCTAGGCGTTAAAAATGGCGAGTCAGTTTCCATCATCAGTTTATCGTCTGGAATTAAATGCACCATGTTGGCTAAGTCTTGCCCGCGACGCTCATCGCAGATCCAGCCGGTAATACCAATATAAAGCCCCATGTCGATATATTGCTTGAGGCTCTCCTGACTCCCTGTAAAACAATGAATCACCGCTTTAGGAAGTTGAGCTTGGTACTGCTGAAGTAGGCTAATCATGGCTTCGCCAGCATCTCGTTCATGCAGGAACAAAGGTTTTTGAATATCGCAGGCCAGTTGTAGCTGCTGCTCGAAAACTGCTAATTGAGTCTCTTGCGGCGAAAAATTACGATTATAGTCTAAGCCACATTCGCCAACGGCGACCACTTTATCCTGTTGCAGCAGCTCTTTTAACAGTGATAAATCATCGTTTTTAAAATCTTTAGCATCATGTGGGTGACACCCTGCTGTCGAGAATAAGTCAGGGAACTGCTCCGCTAGGGCAAAAGCCTGCTGACTTTCCTCAGGAGTGGTACCAGTAATAATGTGTGCAGTGACACGATGGTTGCGCGCTTTTTTAATGACGTGCTCGTAGTCGTCATTAAAGCGGTTATTAGTAAGATTAACGCCGATATCAATAAATGACATAAATTTGTAGTTTTTGCTTGTAGACTTGTGATTTTGCTTCCTTGTTATAAACTATTTTGACAAGAAATGATACTTGCCACTAAATACCGATTATAACAGGGAACCCTATGTCTTCAGATATGAGTCGCGTGACCAATGTTTTATTAGCCATCGCTGCTACTTTTATTGTTATTGCAGGACTAAAAGCCGCCAGCAGCTTTGTAGTGCCAGTGATTTTATCGCTGTTTGTGTCAATCATCTTAGGGCCTTTGTATTTTTTCCTAGCGAACCTAAAAGTACCGAAAACGGATAAAACCATACCTGATTGGCTTGCCATGATTCTGGTGGTGGTGGTTATGTCGTTACTGTTCTTCTTAATCGGACGTTTAGTGGGTAACTCGGTAGAACAGTTCTCAGCCAAGTTGCCTGAGTATGAAATTATGCTCAGAGCTAAGCTGGCCGGGGCTATGACTTGGTTAGAAGGGCTTGGCTTTAATATTCCAGAGGCTACGTTAGCCGAGCGCTTTTCTCCCAGCACCGTGATGAGCCTTTCGGCGTCTGTATTAAATGGTCTAGGTGGCATGCTCAGCAATTTATTCTTAATTGTTCTAACGTCGATTTTTTTATTGATGGAAGCCAGCGTCTTTGGTGACAAAATGCAACGGGCCTTTCCTAACGCCGAAAGTAAAGCGCACTTGGGTTTAAGCGAAGTAATCGAGAAAATTAAGCGCTACGCCACCATTAAATCGATTGTTAGTTTGCTGACTGGTGCCTTAATCAGTGTGTGGTTGGTGATTCTAGACGTCGAGTACCCGTTCTTATGGGGCCTAGTCGCCTTTATGTTTAACTTCGTACCGAATATCGGCTCGATAATCGCCGCCGTTCCAGCGGTGATTATGGCGTGGTTAACTCAAGACTCGATCACCACACCTTTGTTAGTCGCCGCGGGTTACCTAACCGTAAACTTTGTCGTCGGTAATATCGTCGAGCCTAAATTTATGGGCAAAGGCTTGGGCTTATCAACCTTAGTGGTATTCCTATCATTATTATTCTGGGGCTGGGTTTTAGGGCCTGTCGGAATGTTATTGTCAGTACCACTGACCATCATCGTTAAAATCATCCTCGACAGTAATAAAGAAACCCAATGGATCGGCATTATGTTGGGTGATAAATAATACAACAAACCACCTTGGTTTAACGAAAGAAATGCTTGTATTTTGGGGCACATATGGAACTTGAAATAACGGTAGTAGATGCTTTTACAGACTCCGTTTTTGGCGGTAACCCAGCAGCAGTAATTATTACTGATGAATGGTTACCTGATAATCTAATGCAATCTATTGCGGCCGAAAATAATCTTTCTGAAACGGCATTTTTGGTTGCAGCTGATCCAGCAACATACAGCATCCGATGGTTCTCACCGATGACTGAAATTGATTTTTGTGGTCATGCGACTTTAGCCTCGGCTTTTGTCCTATTTAGTAGGTGCTCTGAGTTAGCTAATATTAAATTTTTAGCCGAGGCTGTTGGAGAACTATTAGTCGAGAAAGTTGAAACGGGGAGAGTTCAAATGAACTTTCCGAATACTAAGCCTGATAAAGTTGAAGCCATTCCTGACTATTTGGTTGCTGGGCTGTCCATCCCACCGAAAGAAGTTTATTCTAATTCGCAGGCTTATTTTGTGATTTATGAATCGGAATCTGACGTATTATCTGTGCAGTGTAATAACGATACTCTGAAGAAACTCGGACCGCTAGACGTAGTCGTAACCTCTCAGTCTGACTCACAGGATTATGATTTTACTTCAAGATATTTTTGGCCGGCTAACGGCGGAGACGAAGACCCAGTGACAGGATCAATTCATACCGGTCTGGCGCCGCTGTGGGCTGAGCGTCTTGGAAAAAATAATCTAGTCGCCTTCCAGGCTTCAAAGCGTGGAGGTGTGCTGAAATGTGTAGTGGCAGGTCAAAGGGTCATTATTTCTGGCAATGCCGTTCAGTACCTGAATGGAACTATCACTGTTTAGAGCGAGCCTTTTAAGCAAGCTTCTAACCAAATCATAACTGTGAACTTTTTTAGAGGAAGTGATTGTGGCTCTAGAGTGTCTATAATTGCATTGCAAGCCGGAATAAAAAAGCCCTGCAAAAGCAGGGCTGAGTGGAGTGAATAAACACTAAGGGGGTAGATTTAGGTTTACTCTGTTACTCCGGAACTTTGTGCTTCTGTATCCATACCTTCAGCATCGTTCTTAGGTGCGTAAGTCACGGCTTTGTCGCCGCCGCCAAGTGCTTTATATAACGAGATAACATTCGCTAATTGTGCGCGTTCTGTTTCGAGTAATGCTTGCTCGGCTGTGAATTGGTCTTGTTGTGCGTTGAGCACTTCAAGGTAACTCGCTAGACCAGCTTTATACTTTGCTTCTGCTAACTGTAGGCGTTTGCTTTGCGCTTTGACCAAGGAACGGTTAGCTTCTAATTCACCACCGTAGGTTGAGCGGTTAGCCATCAACTGATACACCTCTGAGAAAGCCTGTTGCACCGCTTTTTCATACTCAGCAATTAAACGCTGCTGTTGTGCTTCGGCAATATCTAAGTTCGCATGCAGGCCATTATTGAAGATAGGAATTCGGATGGATGGCATAAAGCTCCATGCTTTGGATTCGCTATCAAACAAGTTATCGAACTCCGTACTTGAGTAGCCATACTGCCCCGTTAAGCTGATTGACGGGAAGAAAGCTGCACGAGCAGCACCAATATTGGCATTAGCCGCATATAAGCTTTGTTCCGCTGATAAAACGTCAGGGCGGCTTAATAGCACTTCTGAGTTGATGTTGTCAGGAAGCTCAATGGCCATCGCGGCTAATTTTAATTGTTCAGTATCAAAATTAACGGCTGATAAAGGCTTGCCGATTAATAGCTCTAGCGCACTTTTTGCAGCAGCATGAGCACGGTCGAATTGTGCTTTTTGCGCGCTAACAGTGGCTAAGGCGGCCTGTGCTTGCGCTAAATCCAGTTCGCTGGCGATACCTGTGTCGAGGCGCTTTTGAATCAAGTCTAAGCTTTCTTGACGGCTTTTTAGCGTCTTTTCCGCGAGGTTTAAACTGCGGTAAGCAGAAATCCAGCTGTAGTAGGCATTAGCGGTTTGGGCGATAACGCTTAACTTTACTGAGCGAGCGGCTTCAGCACTGGAAAGATACTGTGCTAAAGCGGCATCGTTGAGCGAGCGAACACGCCCAAACAGATCTAACTCATACGACATTAAACCGACGTTTGCGCTGTAAACATCTTGGATGCTATCAACGCCAGGGATAGTGAAGACATTGGCCGAATTTTTAGTACGGGTTTGACTAACTTCACCGCTGATTGACGGGAATAAATCTTCGCGCTGTATTTGGTAGCGACCTTCGACTTCCGCCATGCGAGCGATAGCGATACGCAAGTCAGTATTCGACTGCAATGCTTCTTCAATCATGACGCGAGCATTAGAATCGGGGAAAAAATCCTGCCAAGCTTCTAGCGTGAAAGCGGCATCCTGCGCTTTCAACTTCTGTCCAGTATCTTGTCCAAAGCTCTGCTCAATAGAGGTTTGCGGACGTTCATTATTCGGCGCCATGGATAGGCAGCCAGATAAAATCAAACTAGCTGCCAAGGCCGTGACGGAGGTTAGGCTTTTGCTGGTTAACGATTTAGTCATCTTTAATCTCCATACCTTTAGCGGCAAGTTCGTAGTGTTTTAGCTTTCTTGGGAAAATCTTGCGCACCAGCAAGTAGAATACTGGCACGAAGAAGATGGCCAACACAGCCGCAGAAATCATACCGCCCATGACGCTGGTACCGATGGCTTGGCGACTTGCTGAACCTGCGCCAGTAGCAAGTACCAGAGGTAACACACCCATGATGAAGGCTAATGATGTCATTAGGATCGGACGCAAACGTAAGCGACAAGCTTCAGTTACGGCTTCGAGTGCACTTTTGCCTTCACCTTGCGCTTCGCGAGCGAACTCGACGATAAGAATCGCGTTTTTCGCCGATAAACCAATAATGGTGATGAGGCCCACTTTAAAGTAAATGTCATTGGCCATAGAGCTGAGTTCTGCAAAAAGTATTGAACCCAAGATACCCAGTGGCACGACTAACACTACGGCCAACGGTACCGACCAACTTTCATACAGTGCAGCTAGCACTAAGAAAATAACTAAGAAAGATAAGCTGAATAAAAGTGTAGTTTGGTTACCTGCGACTTTTTCTTCGAGCGACTGTCCTGACCATTCATAGCCAATCCCTTTGGGTAAGTTTTCAGCAAATTGTTCCATCAGCATCATAACTTCGCCTGAGCTGACGCCTTCAGCGCCATTACCGGTTAATGGAATCGAGGCAGAACCGTTGTAGCGCGTTAACTTGGCTGGCGCTTCCGTCCACTTGGCAGTCGCAACTTCGGATAAATTAACTAAGTCGCCTTGAGTGTTGCGGATCTGCATGCTTAGGATTTCTTCAGGCGTTGAGCGAGTCTCTGCATCTGACTGAATCCACACTTGGCGTACTTTCTGCCCTTCGACATAGTCATTGATGTAGGCTGAGCCGAGAGCGATCTGAAGCGTATTGTTCAGCTCGCCAATATCAATACCCAGCGAGCGCGCTTTAACGCGATCTACTTCAAACGTTAACAGCGGCGCTGGTGGTAATGTATCAGGGCGAATTTCAGCAAACTTGCCTGATTCGGACGCCATGCCAATTAACTGGTAGGCGGCTCCCATCAATTGTTGCGTTCCGACTCCAGACTTATCTTGTAACTGGAAGTCGAAGCCGCTGCTGTTACCTAGGCCAGGAATTGACGGCATGTTAAAGGCGAAGGTGTTACCTTCTTGGTACTTCATAAACTCTGCCGTCGCAGCACCCGCTAATTCATCAGCATTACGCATCTCTTCACGCTCAGCCCATGGCTTTAAATTGACAAAGGTGATCGAAGTATTTTGGCCGGTACCGAAGAAACTGAAGCCCGCTACGGTGATGATTCGCTCAACTTCAGGCTGATCCAAGAACCAAGCATCGGTTTTCTTGGTTAACTCAAGCGTACGCGCGCGTGTCGAGCCCGAAGGCATTAATGATGACGCCACGATGAAGCCTTGGTCTTCCGATGGAACGAAGCCTGTCGGCATGCTGGCAAAGCGCCAGCCGACAAAAGCAGTAATCACGGCAAACACAGCCATCGTGATCCACAATCCTGTTTTACTGAACAGTTTTTTGACGTTAGTCATATAAGTATCAGTAAACTTGTTGAAGCCAGTGTTAAACCAGCGGAACGGCGCCCATTCTTTTTTGCCTTCTTTTTCCTTTTTCAATAAACCTTGCGCGATAGCTGGGCTTAATGACAAAGAGAGGAATGCAGAAATAGAAACGCTCAGTACAATAGTTAGCGAGAATTGCTGATAAATACGCCCAACGGATCCTGAGAAGAAAGCCATCGGAATAAATACCGCAATCAATACAGCCGTGGTACCGATAATTGCGCCAGAAATCTGCTTCATGGCTTTTTTGGTCGCTTGATAAGGGCCAATATCTTCTTCGTCGAGAATACGTTTAATATTTTCTACAACAATAATCGCATCATCGACCACGATACCAATCGCTAATACCATGGCGAACATGGTCAGCATGTTGATAGAGAAACCGAGCAAGTAAAGCCCCATGCCAGTACCAATTAATGACACAGGCACCACGATCAGCGGAATTAATGTTGTGCGCCAGCTCTGTAAGAATAAGAACATGACTAAGGTTACTAAGAATACCGCTTCGATTAACGTCTGAACCACTTGGCTAATTGACTCGTCGACAAAGATGGATGTGTCGTAAGGAATCACCCACTCAACGTCTTCGGGAAAATATTGCTCAAGCTCTGACATTTTGGCTTTAACCGACTCTGCCGCCTCTAAGGCGTTACCGGCGTTGCTCAGCTTTAGTGCAAAAGCTGCAGAGTCTTGGCCGTTCAACATTGCTGCAGAGCCATAGTTATTGGCGCCACGTTCAACTTCAGCAACGTCTTTTAGGCGAACAATGGCACCGTCACTTGAAGAACGCAGAATAATGTTACCGAACTCGTCCGGTGTGGATAGTCGAGAAGGAACTAAGATCGTCGCATTTATTTGCTGGTTGCTTGGCGAAGGTAGTGAGCCGAGTTCGCCAGTTGCTAATTGTGCGTTCTGATCGCGAATGGCTTGTGAAATTTCACTGGGCGTAATGGCGTAAGAAGCCATTTTCTTAGGATCAACCCACACACGCATGGCGTAAGTTGAGCTGAAGAGTTGGGCGCTACCAATACCATCGATACGGCGCATTTCACCTAAAATCGCACGATCAACATAATCGCCTAGATCGGTAGCATCATGAGTACCGTTGGGCGAATAAAGCGAAACCACCATCAAAAAATCAGGACGAGTTTTATCAATATTCACACCCTGAGTTCGTACTGACGCGGGCAAACGCGCCTCAACACGCTTGAGACGGTTCTGAACTTCAACACCAGCGATATCAGTGTCTGTACCGGTCGCAAAGGTTAAAACGATGGTCGAAGTACCGGTACGTGAACTATCAGACTTAATGTAACGTAAGCCTTCGATACCATTCATCTCTTCCTCGATGACGCTGGTAACCGTGTCTTCAATCACTTCCGCAGAAGCGCCTGGATAACTAGCCGTTACCGTGACTTGCGGTGGTGAAATATCGGGATACGCCATCACCGGCAAGTTCTGAACTGCTAGCGCACCGCCTAGCAGTACCAGTAAAGATATAACCCATGCAAAGATAGGTCGGTTAATAAAAAACTGTGCCATAAGTGATACCTATTGTTGCGTATGAGACGCTTCCGCTTCTTGTGGTTTATTAGAGTTTGGCAAAATTTGTACAGGCGTTCCGGGTTGCAGGAACTGGGTATTGCTGACGATAACTTTATCGCCTTTTGCGAGCCCACTTTTGATGACCCAACTGGTGCCCATCATTGGTCCTAGCTCGACAGGTTGCATGGCTAACTTACCGTCTTTGACCACTTTAACCATGGCGCCTTGAGCCGTTACTTGCACTGCTTTTTGTGGAACCTGAAGCAAAGTTTGAGAGTCTGCGACAGGTGCCTTAACGCGCACGAACATGCCAGGCAACAATGTGTTGTCTGGGTTTTTAACGGTGGCACGAAGCAAAATTGAGCCAGTATCGCGATCGACCGAGAGGCTAGAAAATTCTAAATGCCCAGGATGTTCATAAGGCGTACCGTCGTTGAATAATATTTCGACCTGTTGAGATTCTGAGTCAGTAGCGTCTGAATTAGAGAATAATTCGCGCATCTTGTTAATCTCAGTTGGAGAGCGCGTAAAGTCGACATACACTTCATCTAACTGTTCAATGGTCGCTAGGTGAGTAGCGTTAGCGGCGCTAACGAGAGTACCTTCAGTGACTAACGCGCGACCGATGCGTCCAGAAATTGGCGCTTCAACGGTGGCGTAATCTAGGCTGATCTGAGCTTTCTCTAACTCAGCTTTGGCCTGCTCAACGCGAGCGTCTGCTTGTTGGCTTTGCGCTAAATAAGTGTCGTACTCTTGCTGACTTACAGCGCCTTGCTTTAAAAGCTCTTCGTAACGCTTTAACGTTTGTTTATTTAACTTCTGCTGTGCTCGCGCGTTGCTCAAGTCAGCTTTAGCTGCGTTGAGGTTCGCTTTCATCACACGGTCATCGATTTGGAAAAGAGGCTGCCCCTGCTTCACATCTACGCCTTCAGTAAACAGGCGCTTCTCAAGGATGCCATCAACTCGTGCGCGAACTTCTGACGTTCGAACGGCCACTACACGTCCTGGTAAATTTTGGGTAATGGTTGTGGTGTCTGAAGTTACTTCAGCGACTTGTACCGGCGCTGCTTGCTGTTCTCCCTGCTGAGCGGCATAACTTGTCGAAACGCTAGCAGTTACCAACAAAGTACTAATTAATATTGCTTTTTTCATAACGCTTTATCCTTCCGTAACTTGCTTGGAGTTGCTGAGCGCAGCCCAAGCAAAGTTGACCATTGATTCAATTTTTTCATCGGTGATTTCTACTTGATTCACATAGTAGTAATGCATCAAGTAGCTTATTCCGCCGTAGATCGATAAATGTTGTTCTGGTGCATCGGGAGAGCCGATAACGCCTGCCTCATAGGCATCTTTATAGAGATTAATGAAGGTCTCAAATACAGGGTACAACTTGTCGCGAGTTTCCTGAGTGATGACAGGAGAAAAGGCGTACAAATGTAGAAACCTAAAGTAAGAGCAATGATCCAACATAAACCGTATGGTTGAGGTATAGACGCCTTTGAAGCGTGCCTCAAAACTAGCCTCAGGGTCATAATGCTCTAGCAAAAACTCAACTTCATTCTGCTTTACATAGAGGAAGCACTCGTTAATCAGGTGTTCCTTTCCCTCAAAATAGTTGTAAACGCTGCCGGTCGCGACTTCGGCTTCTTTGGCAACCAGTGCCATAGAAGAGCCTTGCAGACCGCGTTCAACGAATGAACGAATCGCTGCCTCAAGAATTTGATGTTTCTTGGACATAGTTAAAAAACAATAAAATGAACGTTCATTCATTTTAGGTGGTTCGGACCACTGACGCAACCGATGACAGTGAAGTATTTGTTAAATTGTGTGTCCATTTTGCTTTATTGAGTAGGGTGAATTTTGCTTAAGCGGGTGGTAATATCAGTAAGATTCTGAAAATACTGATAATTTTTTTAAACATAACAATATCCACCATTAGCTAAAAAAATTGGTTGATAGGAGATTTCTATGAGTAAGTGGGCGCAGTTAATCGTGTTTGTCACTTTGTGGTTGAGCGGGCTATCCGCTCAGACAGAAGACTATAAGCAAGGTATTGAGATTGCTGAAACACCAGCAGTGTTGTCTCATCGAGACAGAGTTGAACCTGTGAACCGTATTGTGAAGCATCGATTGGACCATTTATTACCTCGTTTGATGAAAGAGTCAGATTTGGATATGTGGCTGGTGATTAATCGAGAATATGGCGAGGATGCGCTCTTTTACACCCTAGTTCCAGAGCCAACTTTTGCTGCCAGACGAACGACTTTATTGGTCTTTGCTAAAAAAGGGAATACCGTTGAGCGCTTTAGTGTCAGCCGATATAACATTGGTGACTTCTATAAATCGCGCTGGCAAGGCGGGACCGTTAATCAGCAGTGGGATCGACTGGCTGAAATCATCGAAGATTACGACCCCAAAAGCATCGGAATCAATGTTAGCGAAGAGTGGGCTTTAGCCGATGGTTTAACCCAAGGACTGCATCAAAAATTACTCAAGCACTTACCAGAAAAATACCAAGAGCGTTTGGTGAGTTCTGAGGAGTTAGTCATCCGTTGGATGGAAACGCGCACAGCGCCAGAGTTAGCAGTGTATCCTCAAATAGTTAAAATCGCCCGCGGCGTTATAGATGAAGCGTTCTCCAACAAGGTGATTACGCCGGGAGTAACCACTGATCAGGATGTTGCTTGGTATATTCGCGAGCGCTTTGAGGAGCTTGGTGTAAAACCGTGGTTCCAGCCTTATGTCACTATCCAGCGCCAAGGTGATAAGAACTCACCAGACTCGGCATTTTATGGCAAAGGCAATCGAACGATCGAGCCGGGGGATATTATTCATACCGATGTGGGCTTGTGTTACTTAAAGCTTTGTACGGACACGCAGGAGATGGGCTATGTCGCTAAGTTTGGTGAGTATGAAGTGACTCAAGGCTTAGTAAAGGCATTAAAGGTAGGAAATCAGTGGCAGGATATATTGGCGGCAGAGTTTAAAGCTGGCAGGACGGGTAATGAGATCCTAGAAGCGACTCATAAAGCTTCGAAGCGACAAGGTATTGACTCCAGCACTTATACTCATCCACTGGGTTTTGTCGGTCATGCGATTGGTCCGACAATAGGTATGTGGGATAACCAAGGGCCGACGCCTGTCAAAGGTGACTGGAAATTGTATCCTAATACGGGTTATGCCATAGAAGGTAATGTCAAAGTGAACTTACCGGAATGGGATGATCAACCGGTTCAGATCATGCTAGAGCAATCAGCAGTATTTGATGGTGAGAGCGTGATTTATTTAGGTGGCCGACAAACGGAGTGGCACTTTGTTCGTTAATCTGTGGGGCGAGCACTAAAAAGGCAGCTTTAAGCGGCCTTTTGTTTTTTTGCTTGTTTCTTAGAGATATGAATGGTCTTCCATACTTTGGCAATCAATAAACCCTCAGAATCCATAATATCGACCTCAAAAACAGGTTCGATTTTGTCTTGAGACTTGAGCTGTTCTTTGAAGTCATTAACCTGTTGTTCGCTAACCTTAAACTCAGCAAACACATCTTTGCGCCCAGGTTTAATAAATTTAATTTCGGCTTTTTTATCCCACACTACATAGTCACGGCCCATCTTATGGAGAAGCAGTAACATGTAAAAAGGATCGGTCATGGAAAACAGTGAACCGCCATAGTGCGTGTTGACATAATTACGGTTGAACCAGTATTTGCGTAAACGAGCTTTAGCGAAGGACCAGTCTTCCGCCAGTTCGATGACGCGAATACCTGCGCCCCAAAGAGGCGGCCACAAGTTGAGTACGCGCTTAAGAGTTTTTGGTTTCAGTGTCTTCATTAGTATCGTTATTGTTATGAGTGTCGGCTTTCTTGGGCGAATATGCTCGTGCGAATATGAGCCCTAGCTCAAATAGAATCCACATCGGAATTGCGAGCAATACCTGCGAAATCATATCAGGTGGTGTTAACAGCATGGCGAAAACGAAAATACCGACGACCATGTAAGGACGTGTATTCGAGAGTTTTTCGTGGCTGACTAAGCCAGACCATATGAGTAACATGGTTGCAATGGGGATCTCAAAAGCAAGCCCGAAAGCGAAGAAAAGCTTTAAAGCTATCGACAGTACGCTATTGATATCTGGCAAATAATTAACGTCCTGTGGGCCAATACTAGACAGGAAGCTAAAAATGATTGGGAAAATAACGAAGTAGGCGAAGGCGATGCCAGCATAGAACAATATAATACTGCTGACCAGTAAAGGTACGGCAAACCCTTTTTCGTGTTTATAAAGGCCGGGAGAAATAAACAACCAAGCCTGATGAAGTACAAAGGGCATGGCGATAAATATGGCCATGACAAAGGCGAGCTTAAACGGTGCGAATAACGGGGCGGTGACATCAATCGCGATTAGCGTTGAACTTTCAGGTAGCGCTTCCTTTAGGGGCTGAGATAGCCACTCATAAAGTTCGTTAGCGAAAAATGCTAAACCGACAAAGATAACAACAATCACTAAGACTGAGCGCAGTAAACGTGAGCGCAACTCAATCAGATGCGATAATAGAGGCATATCGTTGGAGGTTGAATCACTCATAGAGATTATTGTTGTTTATCGTCACTGAGTGACTTGGTGTTAGAACTAATCGCTTCTTCAGCACGTTGCTTGGATTCTTCAGCCGCTTTTATTTTCTTTTCTGCCTCATCACGAAGCTTTTGTAAGTCGGTGCCTTCGGCTTGTCGCTTAATCATTTCTTCGTGCTCTGCGAGCTTTTTTTTCATCTCGTCTAGCTCAAGCTCGCGATTAACCTGATGATTAAAGTTGGTTACGGTACGCTTAGCTTTACCTGCCCAGCGGCCAAAAGTTTGCATGGCCTTAGGTAAACGTTCTGGCCCCAATACTAATAAGGCCAGTACCATGACTAACAGTAATTCTGCAAAACCAATATCAAAAGGCATGGGCGACTAAGGAAGTGAGTTAAGATTTTTTATTGCTTTCAGGATCTTTTGACTCAGAAAAGTCAGCATCTTGAGTTGCGTTGTCGCGATTATCATTAAGATGGCCAGTTTCTTCTTTTTTATCGTCTTCGTCTTTAAATGCTTTTTTGAAGTTCTTAAAGGCTGCGCCAACATCGCCACCTGCGTTGCGTAATTTCTTTGTGCCAAACAACAATAAAATAATCACCAAGATAATGATTAATTCCCACATACCAAATTTACTGAACATTTGAACCTCTACTTAATCAATTGGCGCTCACGCAAACGGCATCTTACCGCCACCACCAAGAATATGGATGTGTATATGATACACTTCTTGTCCGCCTTCATCACCTGTATTAATCACGGTTCTGAAGCCTTTTTCACAGCCTGCCTCATGGGCAATCTGTGGAACCTTGCGCATCATGTAGCCGAGAAGCTCCTGATCGCTATCCTCAACCTCGGCTAAGCTTGCAATATGCTTTTTGGGAATCATCAGCAAGTGTACGGGCGTTTTGGGAGCAATATCCTTAAAAACATAGATCTTATCGTCTTCATAGACCTTGTCTGACGGTATATCACCAGCAATGATTTTGCAGAAAAGACAATCACTCATAATCTTAATAACTCCCTAGGTAGAAACTTATTTTACTTTAATCGGCCACAGGCTTTTCGCCAAGAAGCCTAGCCCAATAACACCTGCTATCAGGCTGGGCAGCCAGTCATTTGGAATGCCAAGATAAAGTAAACCACTTAAGAGGGCGAAGCCGCTTCCGATAATGGCATGCTTCTGGGCTGCACTCTGGCGCAACTTATATTGCTCTAGCTGAGTTAATTCTTGCTTTAGACTATCAAACTTCTCTAACTCTTGACCCAGTCGTTGCACATTATCGAACAATAACCCTGGGATTTTTGGAGCTTTATGTAACCAGTCCGGTAGCTGAGTTTTGACTTCTTCAAAAATAGCTTTGGGGCCAATTTGATCTCGCAGCCACTTTCTAAGATAAGGCTGCGCCGTTTCCCAGAGATCGAGCTCAGGGTACAGCTGACGCCCGAGTCCTTCTACATAAAGCAGTGTTTTCTGTAGCAATACGAGCTGTGGTTGTACTTGCATGTTAAAACGTCGCGCGGTTTGGAACAGTTGAATCAAAAAGTGACCGAATGATATTTCCGCTAACGCTTTGCCAAATATGGGTTCGCACGCCGCACGAATCGCAGACTCGAACTCTGGAATCGATACATCTTCATCAATCCAGCCTGACTCGACGTGAAGTTCAGCAATACGCTTATAGTCGCGGTCAAAAAAAGCGAGGAAGTTATGAGCTAAATAGCGTTTATCGTCCTCATCCAAAGTGCCCATGATGCCGCAATCAATAGCGATATATTGTGGCTTCTCAGGATTTGAAGTATCCACAAAAATGTTCCCAGGGTGCATATCAGCATGGAAAAAACTGTCGCGGAAGACTTGGGTAAAGAAAATTTCTACACCGCGATCAGCCAGCTCCTTCATGTTGACGCCTTCATCTTTGAGGCGCCTAACGTCGCCAATAGGCGTTCCAGCAATTTTCTCAACTACCATGACCTTGCTGCGCGTATAGTCCCAGTAAACTTTAGGGACGTACAACAGCTCAGAGTCTTGGAAGTTGTGCCGTAAGTGAGAAGTGTTAGCGGCTTCGATTCTCAGATCAATTTCACGCTCTAAGGTAGAGTCATACTCTTTAACCACTTCTTTAATGCGTAATCGGCGAGCTTCGCTTGAGTATTTCTCAGCCCAATTAGCCAGCTCATACATCATGCTTAAATCACGACGAATTTTCTGTCGGATTTTAGGGCGTAATACTTTAATCACGACCGCTTCACCCGTTTTTAAGGTAGCTTCATGTACTTGTGCAATGGAAGCAGAGGCCAGCGGGGCTGTATTAAAGTCGCTAAACACGGCGTCTAGTTTAGCCCCTAGTTGTTGTTCGACAACATTTCTAGCTTCATCAGAAGGGAATGGAGCAACCTGATCCTGTAGTCGAGCCAACTCATCGGCAATGTCTGGCGGGACTAAGTCGCGTCGAGTCGATAACATTTGCCCAAGTTTGATATAAATCGGGCCAAGCTCAGTTAGGGCGAGTCGCAAACGCTCCCCACGAGATTTATCGTGTGCAGACTTACGAAAGCTGAATGAGAAGAGTCTTGCCACTGGCCGTAAAACCGCTAGCGGCGTTGGCGTTAAAAACTCATCAAGACCATAGCGCACTAAGGTGCGATTAATGGTTAGCGCGTGATGTAATTGTCTAATCGTATTCATCTACTGCGCTTGCTCCTGTTGGGTCTGTTGCTTTAGTCGCTCAATGCGGATGGCCAAGCGATCGACATCAGATTTTAAATCAGCGATATCATCATAAAAGTTTTCTAACTCGATCGAGGCTGGCACTGCTTTTGCCTCAAACCGAAGGTATTCACTGGCATTCTGTTTTGCGGTTTGCTCGGTGCTTTTGAGCCAGTTAAAAACAGCTTGGCCACCTTTAAATAGCTGGTGAGCAGCAATATCACCTACGTAGTGAGACAGGTGCTCTTCCCAGTCAATATCGAGTTGATTGAAGAATTTCTGGAAATTCTGTGCTGTGCTAATTTCGCCCGCAAACCGAACTTCACCTTTAAAAACAGGGTCGCTATCATCACCAGAAGCTAAGTTAAAAAAGGAAAATAGAGTGCCAGACAGTTCCGCATGAGATTCTTTGTCAAGGATCGGCTTAACCACAATGTAACGTTCATCAATGATGAAGTAGAGCCTTTGTTCAATATCAGTAAAGTGAAAGGCAATGATTTTTTGGTCGAGCCTATCTAAACGGCTACGAGCCTCAGGATCGAGGCCGATGACTTTGTTGATAACAGTTTCGATGGTAGGGGCAAGTAGCTCAACCAACATTAGAACTTTTTCCCTATATGCAGCGCGACCACGCCGCCAGTTAAGTTGGTGTATTCAGCATCATCAAAGCCTGCGTCTTCCATCATGCCCTTTAGCGTTTCTTGGTCAGGGTGCATGCGGATAGACTCAGCAAGATATTTATAGCTTTCGGAGTCATTCGCAACGAGTTTCCCCATGGCTGGCAATAAAGAGAAGGAGTAAATGTCATAAACCTTAGACAATAAAGGTAACGCTGGTTTGGAGAACTCAAGAACCAGTAACTTCCCGCCAGGCTTTAAAATGCGGTACATGGATTTTAAAGCTTTGTCTTTTTCGGTGACATTTCGTAAACCAAAGGCGATGGTAATGCGATCGAAATGATTGTCAGGAAACGGTAAGCACTCTGCGTTAGCCTGCACAAAGTCAACGTTACCAACCACACCTGAGTCTACTAATTTGGCACGGCCTACCTTAATCATCGAATCGTTAATATCAGCTAAGGTAACCTGACCTGTGGGGCCAACAATTTTTGAAAACTTGGCTGTTAGATCGCCTGTGCCACCAGCAATATCAAGGATCTTTTGTCCACTACGAGCAGCTGCGCGCTCAATCGTATAGCGCTTCCATATACGGTGTACGCCGAATGACATGAGGTCGTTCATGACGTCGTACTTGCCCGCCACAGAGTGAAAGACCTCAGCAACTTTTGCGGCTTTTTCTTCTTTAGCAACGGTCTGGTAGCCAAAGTGAGTGGTACTGTCGTGTTTGTTTTCGTCTTGTGTCATGACTTCAATTCTTTATTAGTGGTTCTAGTTGGCGCTAGGATCAAAAACTCCGACGCTGGTGTCGGCAGAGCGGTGTAGTCCGGCGGCGTCTAGTCGCTCAAGGTAGAGTGCCCAGTTATCGGCATAATCACGCCCAAGCTCATACAGTGTTTGCCAAGTATACAGTCCGCTGTCGTGTCCGTCATCAAAACTGAGCCTAATTGCGTACTGTCCAACAGGCTCTACATCCGTTACCGTGATGCTTTTTTTTCCACCGACCAACGTGAGCTCTTGGTTACCATGACCTCGAACTTCAGCAGAAGGCGAAAAAACCCGCAGGTATTCATAGGGCAAAAGGTAGGTATTACCAGAAAAGCAGACTTCAAGTTGTCGTGATTTCTGATGAAGCTTTATGGCGCTTGGAGCTTCGCTCATGACGTTTGATTAACGGTTATTAACGTTGGATCAATTGTATCAGAGATAAGCGTTGAAACATAAATAGTTGAAAGGCGCGGGCATAAAAAAAGCCGACCCTAGGGCCGGCTTCTAATCATCTATCAGTAAGATGAACTAACGCGTGGAAATTATTCCCAAACAACGTCTAGCGTTACACCAGAATACGCTGAGTAGCCACGTAAGCTGATGTAGTAACGGTCTTCAGCAGGGTTGCTGATGTTACAAGTTTCGTTGTTACCGTTACGGTATGGACGGCAATCATACGCTGAAGTCGTTGGCTGTGAGCCGCGACGTACGTATAAGTCAGCATCACCTGAACCACCGCTGATTGAAGCAGTTAACGTGCTCATTCCAGCAGGAACGTCTAGGTAATAGTGATTCCAGCTACCCGCAGCACCAGAGATGTTAGGGATAGTTGCGTCACCGCCGTTACCCGGAGGAGGCGTAGAGCCACCATCATGGTTAGCGACTAGGCTAGCACCAGAGTAGCTGCTATAACCGCGTACCATTACATAGTAAGTACCTGCTTGTGCGTTGAAGTTACATGACTCGTTGTTACCGTTACGGTATGGACGACAATCGTAGCTTGACGTCGTTGGAGCGCTACCGAACTTAACGTATAAGTCAGCATCACCTGAACCACCAGACATCTGGAAGTCAACTGATGTTGCGCTTGAAGGAACTTCGAAAGTGAAGTCAGTTTCAGAGCCTTGAGCGCCAGAAATAGACTCAGCTACGCCGTTCTCTAGTTCACCGCCGCCTGGAGGTGGTGGTGGAGGAGGAGTAGAACCGTCGAAGATGCTATATAACAATAAGTTAGGCGAGCCAGACTTAGCGTCGCTTACTTTGTTTGGAGTTGCTGCATCAGTGATAGCCTGAGTAACTTGGCTTACTGAAGCGTTAGGGTTTTCAGCTAAGTATAGAGCTGCAACACCTGCAACGTGTGGAGACGCCATAGACGTACCACTGATAGTGTTAGTACCGCCGTTAGACCAAGCTGAAGTAATGCTTGAACCTGGAGCGTAAATGTCTAGGCAGTTACCATAGTTCGAGAAGCTTGAACGTGAATCACTTGATGTAGTAGAACCTACAGTGATTGCGCTAGCTGCACGAGCTGGAGAATAGTTACAAGCGTTTGAGTTGTCGTTACCCGCTGCTACTACTGTAGTAATACCAGCATTAGTCATACGCTGAACCGCTGAGTCAGTAGCGCTTGATGCACCACCACCTAAGCTCATGTTCGCAACTGCAGGCTTAACGTGGTTGTCAGCAACCCAGTCCATACCCGCGATTACGCCAGAGTTTGAACCACTACCGTTACAACCTAGTACACGAACACCGTAAAGCGTTACGTTTTTAGCGATACCCCAAGTGCTACCACCTACAGTACCAGCAACGTGCGTACCGTGACCGTTACAGTCAGTCGCGTCACCATCGTTATCGACCGTATCAATACCACTGAACGAACGACCGCCGAAATCACTGTGACTGTTTAAGATACCAGTATCAATGATGTAAGCGTTAACGTTAGAAGCTGTTGTATTGTATGTATAAGTACCGCTTAGTGGCAGATTGCGTTGGTCGGTACGATCTAGACCCCAAGTTGCGTTGTTTTGAGTCGCGTTGATAGACATCATTTGGTCTTCTTCAACAAGCTCTACGCTTGGGTCTTGAGCAAGCTTTTGCGCTTGGTCAGCAGACATTTTATATACGCCGCCTTTTAGTACTGTTTTATAAGTACGAGTAACGCGCGCTTGGTATTTGTTAGAAAGCTGGTCGTTAACCATTTGAACAGCTTTTAGGTTTGCTTGAGAAGCGAATAGACCTTCGTTCTCTGCAACTGCGTTATCTTTAAGAACAACGATATATTGTCCTTTGATCGCATTAGAAGGTACTTGCGCTGTTTTGAACTCACCAGCTTGAACGCCGATAGCTCCAGTCGCAAGTAGTACCCCTGTGACTACTTTAGTTAGTTTCATAGTTTTTTTAACCCCTTAGTGTTAATTTTTTATTGCTCTATTTTGAAAGAGCACTTGGACTGTATAAAAATTGACTTGCTAAAACAAACTAATTTATGCGAAAAGGCAGTTTTGATTAGTAAAGCTTGAGATTTATCACTTTTGTACATTGCGATACAAAGAGCGTTTTTGTGAATGTGAGTGATCACTACCGGCAAAGAGTCTTTATAAACAAGGGTTTGAAGTGTCAAGAAATGTAAGTTGTTGATTTCTGCTTTTCAGTGAAAAACCTGAGTGAATAAAGAAATATCTTAGAAAAAATATTTTGCCATTGTGAGATACGGTGTTTTATCAATATAGCGATTAGTTAAATTTATGTTTTCAGTAGGCTTGGGAGCGTGTCGAGTAAGATAAAGGTTGGCGGTTAATGCATAAAAAAAGCCGGCTCGAAAGCCGGCTTTGTCATCATTATCTAGTCAATCAAATATGATGAGCTGTTGCTATTATTCCCACACAACATTCAAGTTAACACCAGAGAATGTGCTGTAGGCACGTACGCTGATGTGGTATGTGTCTTGAGCTGGGTTAGAAATGTTGCAAGTTTCATTGTTACCGTTTTTGTATGGACGGCAATCATAGCTAGAGGTTGTTGGCTGTGCGCCACGGCGAACGTATAGATCTGCGTCACCTGAACCACCGCTAATCGATGCTGTTAGTGTGCTCATACCTGCTGGTACGTCTAGTGTGTAGTGCTTCCACTGACCAGAGCTCGCTGAGATGTTGCTGATCGTTTCGTTACCGCCAGCTGCTGGAGGGTTTGAGCCACCGCCATCATGCGTTGCCGTCAAGCTTGCGCCTGAGTAGCTGCTGTAACCACGGACCATTACATAGTAAGTACCTGCTTGAGCGTTGAAGTTACACGACTCAGAGTTACCATTTTTGTATGGACGGCAGTCATAGCTTGATGTGGTTGGTGCGCTACCAAACTTAACGTATAAGTCAGCATCACCTGAACCGCCAGACATGACAAAGTCAACAGAGCTTGCGTCTGAAGGAACCACGAAAGTGAAGTCAGTTTCAGAAGCTTGCGCGCCTGAGATTGCTTCAGCAACGCCATTTTCAAGCTCGTTACCGCTTGGTGGTGGTGGAGGGTTACCGCCGCCTTGTGCTGCTGCAACTGCCGCTGCCGCATCTAGCATACCGTCACCACAGTTTGAAGTGTTACAGCTTGAGCCTGCAGGGAATGGTTTAGCTGAGCTTTTGATTTTAGACTCAACTTCATCCGGCGTTAGGTTTGAGTTCACTGCGTACATTAATGCCGCAACGCCTGCTACGTGAGGAGCAGCCATTGATGTGCCCGCATTGTATACGTAGCTATCAGTAGAGCGAGTTGTGGTGCCTGAGTTCATGGTAGAAGCCACACCGCCAGAACCGCCTTCACCGCCTGGAGCTGCGATATCAATTAATGCACCATAGTTTGAGTAGCTTGCGCGATCTGCTTGGTTGTTTGTCGCAGCAACGCTGATAACGCCGTTACAGTTACCTGGGTTATGACCTGAAACGTTGGCGTTTGAGTTACCTGAAGCAACGACAACCACTGCGCCGTTAGCGCGAGCTGAGTTGATAGCGTTTTGGCTAGTTGTTGAACAGGCGCCTGAACCACCAAGACTCATGTTAATAACTTGAGCCGGATTAGGGTTTGATGGAACGCCTGAAACACTGCCGCCAGCTGCCCATACGATGGCATCTGCGATGTCTGATGTCGTACCGCCACACTTCGCTAGAACACGAATTGGAACGACTTTAGAGTTGTAAGCAACACCTGCAACACCTTGGTTATTATTGGTTACTGCTGCGATAGTGCCTGATACGTGGGTACCGTGCCAGCTTGAATTGCTCGCTGGGCTACCTGAGTAACACTCACCAGCACCTGCCCAATCGCCTTCATCGATAGCGTCTGAGTCACGGCCATTGCCGTCACGCGAGTTTGCAGCATTAGAAACAAAGTCATAGCCGCCGATTAGGTTCGCTGCCAAGTCTTCATGATTTGTATAACCCGTATCAAGTACCGCAACGGTAACGCCTTGGCCTTGAGTGGTATCCCACGCTGACTCTAGGTTAATGCCAGCTGTTGGATCTGTGTAGTGCCACTGAACGCCATAGTGTGTATCGTTTGCTGTCGCTAATGGATACATGTAGCGGTCAACTTCAACATATTCTACGTCTGAACGAGTACTTAGTTTATTGGCCATCTGCTCAAGTGCTGCGACGCTCTTCGGCGTGTCAAACTTAAGAACTTGTGAGCCGAAAGCATTAAAACGGTGGTGTTTGGCGTTTGCACCAACCACGCTGCTAATGCTTTTCATTGATTTTGCGCTTGCCTGCGTTTGGAACTGTTCGGAATCCTTGTATTTAACAATTAGACCAGCGCCGTATTCTGTCTGCTGATTTTGAACCAGCATATTAGATGTTTTGCTCGCACTAGCCATTTGGTTTGGAGCCATCGCTACTGCGCTTGCTGCGCCAGTTGCTAATAATACCCCTGTGACTACCTTTGTTAGTTTCATAGATTACCTCAAAAATGATAAATGTATTGTTGCTTCTTCTATATATGTAATGGTTATAGCAACTGGGCGACTGTATAAAAGTCCGACATATTAAACAAATTAAATAATGCATTGCGGTATTATTCATTAGTAAATTTTGAACTCCGTCTATTTTGTACAATGCGTTACAAAGTAGGAATAGTGATCGTCCAAGCGTGTTACTTTTTATGCAGTTACAATAATTTAGGCATAAAAAAAGCCGACCTTAAGGCCGGCTAAACTAGAATCATCCAGTACGATGATTCACCCCACTTGGTGCTAATATTTATAGAGCTTTATCATTTTGCCCCCTAAAAGGGCTGGCCCGAAGGCCAGCCAAAGGTAGTCACCATCAATGATGGCACTAAGGATCATTCCCAAACAACATTCAGGGTTACTCCTGAAAATGATTGGTATGCATATAAGCTGATGTAGTAACGATCTTCTGCCGGGTTAGCAATTGAACAGCTTTCACTATTGCCCCATTGATACGGGCGACAGTCGTAATTATAAGCTGTTGGTTGCGAGCCACGACGGACGTACATGTCTGCGTCACCAAAACCACCGCTAATTTGCGCGTCTAGAACACTCATGCCAGCTGGGATATCGACGTAATAGTGACTCCATTGACCAGCATTCCCCGACAGGTTAGTTAAGGTTTCTTCGCCACCTTCACCTGGATTCGGATCCGGATCTGGGTTTGAATCACCGCCGTCATGAGAAGCGACTAAAGTTGTGTTGGAATAAGGAGAGTAGCCGTGAACCATTACGTAGTATGTGCCTTCTTGTGCATTAAAGTTACAAGACTCACTGTTACCATTTTTATAAGGACGGCAGTCATAACTATTCAAAGTAGGCGCACTACCAAACTTAACGTATAGGTCAGCGTCGCCTGAGCCGCCCGACATTTGGAAGTCGGCAGCTGAAGCGCCAGCTGGAACACTAAACGTATATTCTTTTTCGGAACCTTTAGCGCCTGAAAGAACGACAGAAACTCCATTTTCAAGCTCATTGCCTGGTTCTGGATCTGGATCCGGATCAGGATTAGAGCCACCAAATATACTGTAAGCTAATAAGTTAGGAGAGCCAGACTTGGCATCCGTTACTTTGTTTGGTGTTGCTGCATCTGTAACTGCTTGAGTTACCTGGCTGACAGAAGCATTAGGGTTGTCGGCTAGGTATAAAGCAGCGATTCCGGCAACGTGGGGTGATGCCATTGAGGTACCACTCATGGTTTGTGTGCCGCCATTATTACGAGTTGAAGTGATATTGGACCCCGGTGCGTAAATATCCAAACAACTACCATAGTTTGAAAAACTGGAGCGTTTATCACTCGAAGTAGTTGAACCAACCGTGATAGCACTTGGAGCGCCGGCTGGAGAGTAGCTGCAAGCATTGTCGTTATCGTTACCCGCGGCAACAACAACGGTAACGCCAGCATTGGTCATGCCTTGCACGGCATCGTCTATAGAGCTTGAAGAGCCGCCACCTAAACTCATGTTGGCAACTGCCGGCTTGGTATGATTGTCAGCGACCCAGTCCATACCAGAAATAATAGCTGAATATGATCCGCTGCCTTCACAGTCTAGAACTCGCACACCAATTAAGTTTACGTCTTTAGCGACACCGTAGGTGTTACTTCCGACGGTTCCGGCAACATGAGTACCGTGGCCCTGACAATCACTTGCGTCATTGTCGTTGTCGATAAAATCGTAACCGCTCGATGAGCGACCACCAAAATCACTATGGTTATTATCAATACCGGTATCAAGGATATAGGCGTTTACGTTAGAAGCACCGGTGTTATAGCTGTAGCTATCGCTGAGCGGTAAATTCCGCTGATCAACACGGTCGATGCCCCATGTTGGGTTGCTTTGCGTTGCAGCGATGGAGATGGTTTGATCCTGTTCTACCAGCTTAACTCTAGGATCATTCGCTAGTCGTTGAGCTTGCTTTTTAGACATGGTGAATACGCCACCCTTAAGCGCTGATTTAAAGTTACGTGTGACGGTAGCTTTATAACGCAAGCCCAAGTTGTCGGTAAGCATTTGAACGGCTTTTGCATTCGCCTGCGAACTGAATATTCCTTCATTCTCCGCTACCGCGTCATCCTTCAATACAACGATATATTGATTGTCGATAGCATTTGATGAAATGGGAGCTGTTTTGAACTGGCCTGCTGATACTCCTGCTGCGCCAGTCGCTAACATAACCCCCGCGACCACTGTATTCAGTTTCATAATTTTCTAACCCCTATCTAATAAATTTATTTGTTGTACTTTTGCTGTGTGGCAAAAGTCCTATTAACGCTAAGAGATAAATCTGAAATTATCAAATAAATTATAGGTAACTGGTCAGATGATTAGATAATCTAATCTTGTTAGGTTTAATGCAAAATTGACATCAAGGTACTGCTTTCCTTGGCTTTTCCAGCTTACTTTAAAGGGTTCTTATATAGCAAAAAGTTCTAAGAACGGCGCACTCTTGGTTAATAAAAAGGACAGTTAAGGATGTTGTTATTTGAGATATTCTATATCTGAAGCGATAGTGATAATTATTTATTATTGAGATACGGATATGCTTGTGATGTGCAGCTTGATGATTAAGTCATTGAAGTTAGACAAAAAAAGACCAGCATGAGCTGGTCTTTTAAGAGGGATTATTTAATCAAACTTGAGTCGTGGTTACAGAATAAAGCGGCTCAAATCCTCATCATCAGCAAGTTCAGATAATTGTTTGCTGACATAGGCTGCATCAATAGTTAGCGCTTCTTCGTTTTCACTGGCCTCAAAAGACGCTTCGTCTAGCAAGCGTTCCATAACCGTGTGTAAACGACGGGCACCGATATTTTCTGTGGTCTCATTTACCTGGAAGGAGTACTCAGCAATTTTTTCAATGCCATCCTCTGTAAACTCAATCTTCTTACCTTCAGTCGCCAGTAATGCTTGATATTGCTTGGTTAAAGCGGCATCAGGCTCGGTTAAGATGCGCTTGAAGTCTTCTGGAGTTAGCGCACGAAGTTCGACTCGAATCGGTAAACGACCTTGAAGCTCTGGAATTAAGTCCGATGGTTTGGACAAGTGGAATGCGCCAGAAGCGATAAACAAGATGTGATCGGTTTTGATCATGCCGTATTTGGTGTTGACGGTACAACCTTCAACCAGCGGCAAAAGATCTCGCTGAACACCTTCGCGTGAAACGCCACCTTCTTGGTTATCGCTACGCTTCGTGACTTTATCAATCTCGTCCAAGAAAACGATACCGTGTTGCTCAACCGTTTCAACTGCCTTGATCTTGAGTTCTTCTTGATCAACCATTTTTTCAGCTTCTTCTTCCGTCAGCATTTTCATGGCGTCTTTAACTTTGACTTTACGCTTCTTACTTTTGCTTGGTCCCATGTTTTGGAACATGGATTGAAGCTGGCTGGTCATATCTTCCATACCAGGAGGCGCCATGATATCAACGCCAACAGACATCTGAGCCACATCGATTTCAATTTCTTTATCATCGAGCTCGCCTTGGCGCAATTTTTTGCGGAATACTTGGCGGGCTGAAGAATCTTCAGCCTTAGGCGTATCTTCCTGGTCCCACTGAGAGTCAGATGATTTACGCGCAGGCGGTAGAAGCGCATCCAATACTTTCTCTTCGGCGGCATCTTGTGCGCGGTTTTCGACCTTCGCCATTTCTTGTTCGCGTAACATCTTAAACGCTGCGTCGACTAAGTCGCGGATGATGGATTCCACATCACGGCCAACATAGCCCACCTCGGTGAACTTAGTCGCTTCAATTTTAATAAATGGCGCGTTTGCTAACTTAGCTAAACGACGGGCTATTTCAGTTTTACCCACGCCCGTTGGGCCAATCATTAAGATATTTTTTGGAGTGATTTCGTTGCGCAAGCCTTCTTCAACTTGCATGCGGCGCCAGCGGTTACGTAGCGCGATGGCGACAGAGCGTTTTGCACCGCTCTGGCCAATGATGTGTTTGTCGAGTTCGTGGACAATTTCACGTGGTGTCATAGACATAATAAATTCTCTACTCAAGTTCTATATTCCTACTGGGTGCATTAGGGCTGAGTTCAAGGCAAAGACTGGCGTCGTGTATGACTTAATACAGGAGCCATGTCTTTGACAAAGAAATAAGTCCTATAGGCCTCAATAGGTTAATTCTTCAATGGTTTGATTGTGATTGGTGTAAATACACACATCGCCAGCGATAGTAAGACCGGTTTCTACGATCTCACGAGCATCAAGCTCAGTCTTTTGCATCAAAGCTTTAGCCGCTGATTGAGCGAAAGCGCCACCAGAACCAATGGCAATTAAGTCATCTTCTGGTTGAATCACATCACCATTACCCGTGATGATTAGGGAGTGTTCTTTATCAGCTACGGCAAGTAGCGCTTCTAACTTGCGCAATGCGCGATCAGTACGCCAATCTTTGGCCAGCTCAACGGCTGCACGCATCAATTTACCGCCATGAGACTCTAATTTAGCTTCAAAGCGCTCAAAAAGGGTAAAGGCATCAGCCGTTCCGCCAGCGAAACCAGCAATAACTTGATCGTTATACAAGCGGCGAACCTTGCGAGCATTACCTTTCATGATGGTATTGCCTAAAGAAACCTGACCGTCGCCACCAATGACGACCTTTCCATTGCGACGCACCGATAAAATGGTGGTTCCACGATATTGTTCCAAAATCAGCTCCGGAGTTTTGTTCTTCGTTACTCTGCTAAATGGGGGCTAGGGGAGTGAATTCAAGGAAAACGCTGAGGAAATTACTTGGGAAAGTGGAGCGGAAATGTTACTAAATATGATGCAAAGCTATCTGGCATTAGCGGTCGACTTTAACGCTAAGTGATCAGAAGCGTTCTATCATCGCCATCTAAAATCAACCAACTACCAAATTTGGCAGGTTTGGTAATTATTGTTTTGTAGTTTGTGGCGGTCGCTTTCGGCGTTACGCTTGCTTTGGTAGGGCCCCAAGCGTACACGATGCCATTCACCCTTACTTAAGATGGTGGCTTGAAAGCCAATAAAGGCTAGTTCAGCCTTCATCCGTTCTGCATCCGCGAGTTGTTTAAAGGCGCCACACTGCATAATGTAGCTTTTATTGCTATTGGTCGATTCAGGCTTTGTCACTTCCACGTCGACCTTTTTATTGGTCAGAGCTTCGTGATACGTAAACTCAGTGTCATCTTTCGAGTCGTTTGTCTGAGGTTCCGTATTTTTTTGTTGAGCGGTGTTGTTTTGCTTATAGTTGCCAGTCTCTGCCGCTTTTTCTGTCGATGTTTCTTCAGCGGTGACCAGTTCTTTGAGCACATCAGGTTTCTTAACAACGGCCCACAAAAATACAACCAATAAGGTAATCAGAATCCCGCCGATAAAGACTAAAATTGGAGAAATAGGTTTTTTAGTCGCTGTGTTCTTTGGAGTACGCGTATTGTTTTTTCTTTTTGGGCGCTTACGCTTGGCGTAGTCTTTGGTCATTTGTTTAGCTCTAAGAGTAAGAAAATAATGTTATCAATGTGCAACTAAAAATGCCGCTAGCGGCCATGTGGCCTGTGTGTGGTATTTTAAGCGTTGTTATTAGGAAGTCCAACGACAAGTGTGAATTAACCGTAAAAATGTGAGCTAGACTTGGCTTCAGACCTTAAAAAACTTCCTGCGGGTCAACATCTATAGACCAACGTACTTTACGCGCGCTGGTCAGTTGCTCCAACGTCGGCGTGATCGGCGTTAAGGCATTTTGTAATGCTTTACGCTCAGGGTGTTGCACCATCAATTGTGCTCGCATCTTCCCCGCTCGTTTCGGCATGGGCGCGGGGAAGGGGCCGTAAACGGTAAGTCCGCTATGACTGAGCTGCTGCTTGACCTCATTCAAAAAGGTCATCGGCATTTCTAAAGTGCTAGCCTCGGCGCGGAAAATTGCCATGGCTGCGTAAGGCGGAAGTTGTGCTTCTTGCCGTTCTTCGAGAACTTTTTGACTTAAGGTTTGGTAGTCCTGAGTAAATAGGTTGACCAAGAGCGGATGATCCGGGTGGTGGGACTGAATCACCACTTCACCTTTTATGTCTTTCGAGCGACCAGCTCTCCCCGCGACTTGAGTTAAAAGTTGCGCCGTGCGTTCAGTAGCACGAAAGTCCGCGCTGAATAAACAACCATCGGTATCAACAACACCAACAAGCGATAGCTTGGGGAAGTGGTGGCCTTTGGCGAGCATTTGGGTGCCGATAAGAATATCAATTTCGTTATTTTTGATCGCCTGAACAAAGTGTTGCATCGAATCTTTGCGACGCGTGCTGTCTCGATCAATTCGAGCGACGGCTTTATCGGGGAATAGCTCGGTTAAGGCTTCTTCCAAGCGCTCAGTACCCAGGCCGACCGGGTTAAGCTGTGGCGACTGACACTCTGGGCAACGTTTTGGGGTAAAGACCTGCTTGTCACAATGATGACAATGAAGGCGTTTGAATTTTTGATGATAAGTCATGTGGCGATCGCAGCGCTGACAGTCCGCGATCCAGCCACATTCATGACACATCAATGTTGGTGCAAATCCTCGACGGTTGAGGAAGACCATGCACTGCTGTCCTTGATCTAGGTGGCGACGCATATTATCAATTAATGGTTGTGACAGGCCATGGTTAAGGTGGCGTTGTCTAACGTCTAATACCTTTATGTGTGGTGGTTTTGCATCGCCCGCCCGCTTGGTTAAGCGAACCAGTTCGAGTTTTCCTTGTTGCACATTATGTAATGACTCCATTGACGGTGTGGCACTGCCAAGAATAATGGGGGTCTGCTCGTATTGAGCTCTGACTAAGGCCATATCACGTGCGGAATAACGAAAGCCTTCCTGCTGTTTATAGGATAGGTCATGCTCTTCATCGACAATAATTAAGCCTGGTTTGGCTAATGGAGTAAATAAGGCAGAGCGAGTACCGATAATAATAGAGAGCTTGCCCTCGCGAGCTTTGAGCCAAATATTTAAACGTTGCTTATCCGTCAGGCCGGAATGCAGCATGGCAATGGGAACGTTAAAGCGGCGCTCAATGCGTTTAACGGTTTGTGGCGTCAGCCCGATTTCGGGCACTAACATTAATACCTGCTTGTGATTCGAGAGCACTTGTTGAATCAACTGCATATAAACTTCGGTTTTACCGCTACTAGTAACGCCATCAATAAGGAAGCCTTTAAAAGTGTCTAGATGCGGCTTCATTGTGTTAATCGCAGACTGCTGCTCCTCATTGAGCTCTAAGCGATTGTCATAAGACGAGCTAGGTTCGTAAATAGAGCTTGTTTCATAAGCGCTTTTAAGCAACCAGCCTTTTTCCTCAAAGGTTTTAAGGTAAGAGGGGATGAAGTCATGATTGGCCAACTGTGCTTCAGTTAAGACGCCGTTACAATCTAAGCAAAGTTGAAACAGTTGCTGTTGCTTAACGGCATTTTTACGAAGCTTGGGGATGGCATCACGCCCCTCAGGCGTTAGGCTCCATTGCCATTCAGGTTCGAGTTCTGCAGCTTGGCCCTTATTTAACAATGTGGGAAGGCAGGCTGAAAATACCTCGCCTATCGGGTACTGATAGTAGCTAGCGGCAAACTTGATGAGCTTGAATAATTGCGCGGGTAGTATGCACTCACTATCGATATTTTGCTTTATGTATTTAAGTTTTTTGGGATCGACAGGCGTTTGATCTGCAAGAGACAAAACGGTGGCTACTAAAGTTTGGCGACCAAACGGCACCTCAACGCGACTGCCCACAGCAGGAGCCTGCCCATGATATAGGTAATCAAATGTTCTTCTTAGCGGTGTCGGTACCGCCAGTCTCGCTACGGGCTGCTGAAACATATGCTTAGTATGACGAATTGATTGCTAAAGAGTAGGAGCAATTAGATGGATTGGCAACTGTAAATTGATTGGCCGTGAATAGCTAGTGTTAGTTGATCGCTTTGCAGAGCATGGAAGTAGATTTAACTGGTCAGACTTGTTGTTGTAAAAAAATCTGATAATGTATGCCTACAAGATTTACTAATGAATAACAATTAAAAGCACAAGATATTCTAATATTAAGCAATATACGAATTTCAAATGAGAAGGGGGGAGTGGTATGAAAATAGGTAGTATCGCGTTTTTAGCGGGTTTAGCTGTAGCGGTAATCGGCGGCTTTATCAGTGTCAGCTGGTTTCCATTATTGTTAGTAGTAATTGGGCTAGTGGTAGGTTTGTTGAATGTTGCTGGCAGCGAAACAAAAGGTTTCTTGATCGCTTGTATTGCATTTTTAATGGCTTCGACGGCAATTTACCCATTAGAGCAGGCGCTGAATAGTTTTGCTGGCCTAGGAACCATCATTGGTTCAATCATGCACAATATTGGTTATATGGTGGGAGCCGCGACATTAATTGTTGCCATTAAAGCTCTGTTTGAGATGAGCAAAGATTAATAAGAATAACGACTTATAATAGTAATAATAAACTGTAACCTTAAGCGGCTTTATGCCGCTTTTTTTATGCTAGCGTCAAAAAACGATGTTTTTGTTCACCATTCCCCCTACTGCTTGATTCGATATTTCTATTGTTAGGTGACAAAATTTGTCACCTAGTGTCGGAAATTTATACAGTTCTGGTCTTGTAATGCAATGTTGGATTATTTACAGTTACCGGAATTTATATCAGATAATTCTATAAGTTGTTGATCTGCCGTTCCTTGAGCCGAACCAATGCAAAAAAAGGTCAAAAAATGAGCATTTAATGCAGATATGACTTATAATTTAACCAAAATGTGTGATACAGTTCGCATCCGTTGGCCATCGTGCATTTTTATCCAAAGGGGACTTAGTATGAATTTCTTGAAAAAATCTGTACTTGTAGCTGGTTTAGCTACAGGTTTATTCGCAACAACTTCTTCACACTCAGCCACATTAGACGTGGATGTAGATGTCACGATTCCTGACGTTTTAATCTTATACGCCTACACTGACATCGATTTAGACTTCGCTGCTGGCGAATTCGCGGCGTTGTTAGACTCTAGCTGTACTTCGGAAGATTGTTCTTCAGCGATTACCGCTACTGAATCAGGTTCAATCGCTTCAGGCGCTGTTGATTTAGGTATTTCATCTGATCTTTCAACAACAGGTACATCGGCTAACATTAATATCCAAAACAGTTGGGCGGTTCGTGCACTAGGTTACGGTACCTTTAACGCATCGGTTGCTGATAATGGCAGCGAATCAGCGGTATCAAATTTGGATATTTCTCCAGCAAGTGGTACGCCTTCAATGTCAGCTACAGCTGGTGATGTCTCGTTTGACGTTGACCTGACGTCTAGCGATTTAGATGATGGTTTGCTTGAAGCTAACTACACCATCACAGTAACTGGCTCATAATCTCATCCGATTATCGAGAAGAGTGATGATAAGTTTACGGAAAAAGCCGGGCCTTATGTGTTCGGCTTTTTTTGTCTTATCGGCTGCATACTTGACTCCAGCGGAAGCTAGAGTCGATTGTTATGCGCTTGATGAATCGCTTAGCGTGTCTCGGAATGATGTCGCTACTGGTGGCGGTGGAGCCCAGAAATCTTTTGCAATCCCTGGCAGCCAGTCTAGCCTCATAATAAACGGTAATGTAGATCTAAATATTGAATCAGACATTGCAGGTTTTGCACATGGCATCGTGACCAAGCAAACTGAGTTTGTGTGGCAGGTTGATGTGTATTTTGAAGGGAACTCTAATGACTTCATTACAGCGGACTACCAGTTTAATGGCCTCAACCTTGGTGATAATCGAATTTGCAGCTCACCAACCTCATGCATCGACGTTACTTCAGTGAATAGACTGAATAGTCAACGTCAAGTACTGACATTTTGGGGCTTCCGGGTTGGTATTAGAACTCGAGAAAGTATCCAGTTAACACTTGATTTAACTAATGCCAGGGATAGTGGCGTATATAATGGCAATCTGCAGGTAGAGTTATTTCGTGGCTCAGATCCCAACGGTGGAGATCGTCGTAATTTAACTTGTAATAACTAAATGGGAAGAGGGTGTATTCTTTGAACGCTTTGAATGTTGTTAAGTTATTGACTATATGGGTTTTTTTGCTGATTAGCTCAGTAGATGTTGGAGCTGCCAGTAAAAAAGGACTACAGCCTCAATTAGCTATTTCTCCTTCTAGAATCGTACTAGAGTCTGATGAAGTTAATGCGACTAAAAGCGTGACGGTATTGAATTTAGGCTCGAAACCCATGCAGGTCGAAGTGTCAGTGCAAAACTGGGATTTTGATGAAGACAATAATTACCGAGCTTTACCCCCGACGCCACAGAGTCTGGATCAGTGGTTGATCATTAATCCCGTTCGCTTGACCATTCCGGCGAAAGGGCAACAAACTGTTCGCATGGCGGTGCGCCCAAAAGCTAAGCCAGAAGATGGCGAACACCGAGCCATGGTATTTTTTAAACAGCTACGTGCAGAAGAAGCTAAGGGCGTTAATGTCCTATTCAATGTTGGCGTTCCTGTTTATGCATTTTTTGGTGATGTGAAGCGTGAAGCGGCGGTTCACAGTATGACCTTTAATAAAGAGAATCACACTTTTAACTTCGACATTACCAGTAGTGGCAATGCTTACGTTCGCCCTGAAGGTTTTTACATGATTGTGGACGCTGACGAAGCAACTGAGCAAGAGATTTTGCAGCGTTTGAATGGTGAGAACGGTGAAGTTAAAGGAGATAAACCATTCGCGAGTGGAAAGGTTACTTCGAAGCCTGTGTTTGCAGGGGAGCGTCGTAAAGTAGAAGCAGCTATTACTTTAAAAGAAGATATTAAGAAGGCCTTATCCAGTCAGTATGCTCTAGCTGTAAAGATCGACGTTGCTGGGACTTTATTTGAAAAAGTCTATTATATTCAGCAAGATAAGTAATTGTCGTTATGCTGCGTTTAGGGATTTATAGCCTATTAGGGATTGCCTTATTGGTGCAGCCAATATTGGCGCTTGCCAAGCCCGCGCCTCGTGAAAATTTTGATTCTGAGTCCGAATATCTGGCTTATCATAGCCCGCGCCAGCTGGATAGTTCCTTGTTTCAAAACTCTTGGGAAGCTAGCTCATCCAGCTCAAACACTTCTTTGGGTTACGAAAAAATTCTTGTGGGGTTAGAAGTCCGCGGTAAGGAACTAATCGCCTTAGATATCGTTAAATCCGAGCAAGATTACTTAATTCCTATCGAGCAAGTTTTTCCGGTTATTGGTGCCAGCTATCAAGTAAAGCAAGGAATTATGACCGTCAGTGTGCCGGGTGCTGATGTCGATATCTCCATGCGTCATGCTTATAAAATCGATGGTGAATTATGGATTGGTTTAGAAACTTTAAACCAATACTTAAAAGTGAATGGGCGCTTCGACCCAACAAAATATGCCTTAACCTTTTTACCGCCTTGGTCAGATCGAAGTACTGTCGACATTCAGGAAGAAGGCAGCGTGCCAGACGTTGAGTACCATCCTGATACTTTTAGTGTGCGACAGCTGCGTCTCTCACACGAAGTCTATGCCGAAAAAGAAGGTGGGCCACTGGACTTTAATTCAACAGGTGAGCGTAGCGAGGTACTCAGTAGTGGAGCCGCTTGGGGCGGGTCTTGGTTAGTCGAAGCAGAAAAAAACACTTCAGACGATTGGAAGCTTGATGAGTACTTCTGGCTTAGCCGAAGTGAGCGCTCACAATGGTTGTTAGGTAAGCAAACAGTGAGTCCTTCAGTGGTGTCGCCAACGGTAACCATTACTGGTGCACAGTATTTTTATAGCAATCAAGACATTCCTTATGACCCGTATCAAGACATCAGTCAATCTCGATTTTTTAGGGAGCTAGGCTCTTCGGTTCAGAAAATCCGAGGCACGGCTGAAGCCGGAACGATTGCTCAGCTGTATGTCAATAATCAGCTCATTGGCGAAACGTTTGTGCGTCTAGATGGAACCTATGATTTTGGAGAGGTGCGTTCAGAGTCGGGGCTATATAACGAGCTTGAGGTGGTGATACTGGATGCCGTAAGTCGCACCGAGTTAGAGCGTCAAAATAAAACCAGAGTTAGCTCCGACAGTTTATTAAGTAAGGGGCAGATGGTAACCAGCGCCGCGTTCGGTAAAAAAGGCAACTGGCTAGACCCTGATTTTGAGGATCAGGGTGAAGCTGGGATGTTTCTATATCGTTATGGCTTAACAGACAAAACAACGGTTGAAGCCGGATATTTACTGGATGATCTCGATACCAAAACTGCCGGAGTCGCATCGTCATTGGGCAGTCACTTCGTTGGAGCTTATCGTGCTTCATGGCGAAATAACGCTAATACCCAACAACTTGAGCTAGATGGGAGCGGCGATAATTGGCGCATGACAACCTTTGTGAGAGAGCAAGAAGCTAGCTTTTTTGAGCAGGATGATAGTGATTCAACAACGGCCAACGGTTATTTTTATTACACCCCAGACCCCAGTTTACGTTTGGAGTTAATCGGGCGTTATCAAGATCGCGAAGACATCCCTGAGGATAGAGTAAGTTTCGTAAAGCCAGGTGTCTTCTATAGCCCCACTAATAACTTCTCGCTAGCGATGCGACCTGATTTCGATGGCGCTTACCGTACAGAATTATACTACCGACCCAGTTTCGGTTCCCGCTTTCGTGTGACGCATAAGCCTGATGAGCAAACCATCCGCTTCGATCATAACTTTAATGAAAAGTACCAAGGCTATATGTCGGGGCGCATGTACCAGGATACAATTGACGGCAGAAACTATGAGAACACCATCATAGAGTCTGCAGCGGGTTTCTACTGGCAGCCAAACGACTGGACCAGTTATGACCGATTCAGGTTTGAGTTAAATCATTCCAATCAATACGGCACGGGATTATTTGCCGAATACCGTACTCAGTTAATGTCTGGCGTGTATTTAGATGTGCGACTTAGAGACGCGGATCCACAGTTTGATGGTGGTTTTTCAGCATTTGCCCGTGTTTCTATGGACTTTGCTGTCGCTGGCGATAAATTTGTGCCTGCGACTCATCGCAATAGTTACAATACGCAAGGTACGATTGCTGGAACCTTAAACACTGGAAGTGACGAGTGCGATTTAGAGCATGTCAGCGTTCTCATTAATGGCGCAAACTATAAGGTGCCCGTACAAGGCTGTACTTTCTATTTGGAAAAGGTCACGCCGGGAGTACACCGAGTATCGCTGGATGGTGAGTTTTTGCCGATTGAGCTGGTGCCTGATACCAAGAGTTATGTGGTTGAAGTGGCAGCCTCATCGGTGACGCGGATAGACTTCGATATGCAGGCTAAATACAGTGCCGCTGGACGAGTGACAGATACTCAGGGGCGTCCTGCTTTGGAGCAGAAAGTCTTGCTGAAAAACAGCGACGGTGTCGTTATGATGCAAACTTACACCGACCAGTTTGGCTATTTCCGAGTAGATAGCTTGAGTAATGGCCGTTATCAGCTGGAAGTGCTGGATGTCAGTGGCCAAGTGATATCGCAGCGAGAGTTTGATATTGAGGATGATTTTCTGTTTGGTGTGGATTTAACCATTCCAGCGCAGTAAAGCAGTGGCCTATGGCTTGATCTTAGCCTTAATGGCGCGTACAATCGCGCTTCCTAAATATTCGAGTGGTGTTTGGCGTAGCGGGCTTCTAATGAAGTAAGGCTATAGCCCAAATGGCGACTCCAATGAAGAGAGATGAATTATGAAACAAGGTATCCACCCAGAATACAAAGCGATCAAAGCAACTTGTAGTTGTGGTAACGTCATTGAAGTTGGTTCAGCAGGTTCTGACATCAGCTTGGATGTATGCTCTGCATGTCACCCATTCTATACTGGTAAGCAGAAAATGGTTGATTCAGGCGGTCGTGTTGATCGTTTCCGTAAGCGTTTCGGTAGCCGTTCACTTAATAAGTAATTGCTGCGTAACCCTTACAGATAGCTCTTGCAGAAAGAGTTGTAATAAAAAAAGCACCTCGAAAGGTGCTTTTTTTATGTCTGTATATTTGCGTCAAATTAAAAGATCGAACCAGGCTCAGGCTCTGGTTGCTCTTCAGGCTGCTCTTCATCAGTTGACTCTTCTTGAATAGAGTTAATTAACTGATCGAGTTGCTCTTGGTCTAGATCCTCAGGAGTGCTTTCTGACTCTTCAGAGCGGTTTCCGTTATACAGTTGCTCAAAGTCGGTAGAACGCTGGCTGACCTCAGAAGGCACATTATCGTCACGGAAGTACTCGAACATGGCATTTTGTTGACCTAGAGCGGCTAACTTGCCAGTTTCGGGGTCAATTTTAGCGGAAACAACGCCAGGAGGCTGAATAATTTCTTGCTCTGGCACGCCATCTAACGCTTTTTCCATAAAGGATGCCCATATTGGCAGTGCGGCTTTACCACCATATTCGTAGCGGCCTAGGCTGCGGCGATGGTCGGAAAAGCCCATCCAGGCGCTGGCAACAAGCTTGTCATTGAAGCCAGAAAACCAAGCATCCTTGTAATCGTTGGCCGTTCCTGTTTTACCTGCCAAGTCGTGACGCTCCAGTAAGGAACTGCCGCGACGTTTTAGCTGAGTAGTTGCTGTTCCGCTGTGGATAACGTCCTTCATCATGTCATAAAGAATAAAGGCATCACGCGGATCAATAACTTCTTTCGCAATTTTATGCTCCGGCAGTGGCAATTCAGGGTAGTTGCGAATTTCAGGCTTGTACTTAGCTTCACGAATTTGATTATTAATTTTAATTTGTTCGCACTCTTCGCACACTACTTTGGGTGTGGCTTGATAAAGAATGTCGCCGTAAGACGTCGTCACCTTCTCGATGTAATAAGGTTCGACTTGATAGCCGCCATTAGCGAGTACAGCATACGCCGTCGCCATTTCCAGCGGTGTAAAACTAGCGGTTCCGAGAGCTAATGATTGGTATGGATCCATGTGCTCGTCTGGCAGACCAATTTTGGCTAAGTAATCTTCAGCATAAGCTGGGCCGATGCTATCAATCAGTCGGGTAGAAATGGTGTTGATGGAGCGTTTTAGACCAACTCGAAGTCGGGTTGGACCATTATATTTAAGGTTGTCGTTTTGGGGGCGCCATACTTCATCAATCTCGTTATTCACTTTGACGTAAGGAGCATCGTTGACCAAGCTGGCTGGGGTAAACCCTTTTGAAAAGGCTGCACCGTAGATAAATGGTTTGATGTTTGAGCCGGGTTGACGTCTAGCCTGAGTCACCAAGTTGAACTTGTTGGTAAAGTAATCAAACCCGCCAACTAACGAGGTTATGCCTCCATCTTTAGAGCGAATAGAGACAAAGCCTGCTGAAGCTTCAGGGATTTGGCTGAGTTGCCACTGTTCCTCAACTTGAATGACCCGAATGAGGTCGCCCGCTGCCGCAACTTCTGAGGCCGTTTTAGGCTTATAGCCGATACGGCTATCGCTAATAAATTTTGCTGCCCAATTCAGTCCTTCCCAAGGGATGGTTATTTCTACCCCCTCTTTATTGAGGGCTTTAACCGTTTTTTCACCGACCTCGAGAACAATCGCTGGTTCTAACCCGGCGATTGTGGGTGTGTTATTCAGAATCTGCAGGAGTTCTTGTGTTTCTTTATTGGCAAAGTCTTCGATTTGTTGTTCTGGGCCTTTGTAGCCATGGCGGCGGTCGTATTCAAGTAACCCTTGTCGAAGCGCATTGTTAGCTATTTCTTGATGCTTCGAGTTAATCGTAGTCACAATATCAAGGCCGTGATTATAAGCTGTTTCGCGGCCAAAGCGATTGATAACGTCAAGACGAACCATCTCGGCTACATAGGGAGCGCCGACATCAAGATCGGCAGCATGCTTTGTGGCCGTCAGTGGCGTTTCTGTGGCTAACTGGTAAGCATCTTGATTAATGTAGTTTTCATCTAGCATGCGACTCAGCACGAGATTTCTACGTCCCAAAGCTCGCTCTGGGTTAGAAATGGGGTTGTAGGCTGACTCACCTTTGAGTAAACCTGCCATCATTGCGGCTTCCGGTAAGGTTAGCTCACTTAAATGTTTGCCATAATACACTTCAGAGGCGGCTGCTAATCCGTAGGCGCGATGACTGAAGTGTACTTTGTTGGTGTAAAGCTCAAGAATTTGCTCTTTCGAGAGCTCTTGTTCCATTCGAACCGCGAGGAACATCTCGATCAACTTACGCTTCAAACGCTGATCTCGGGTAAGGAACATATTTCTAGCGGTTTGCATGGTGAGCGTACTGGCGCCTTCGGAGAATTCACCTGTGGTCGCCGCCACCTTAAGGACTCGTAATAATCCTTTAAAGTCGACACCGCTATGTTCATAAAAGCGCTGATCTTCTGTCGCTACCAGAGCATTAATAAAGTTCTCAGGGATCTGCTCAAAGGTAACGGGCTCGCGTCTGACGTCGCCAAACTCACCAATTAGCCTGCCGTCTTGAGTAAAAATCCGCATGGGAGTTTGTAATTTTACATTCTTCAGCGAATCGATTTCCGGCACCTGCGGAGTCGCATAGAGGAAAGCGCCAATAATGGTCATAACCACAAATATTGTGATAAAAATCACAAATAGGGCTAATTTCTTCAATATATTGATGGTCATTTTTTTAGAAAGACTTATTGTGAAGCGTTACAGCTGGTTTACGAATTGAGTACCAGTATACCTTTTCTAAAAAAAAAGGCTGAATTTTTTTGTAAATCAGTGTAAATATAGTATCTTAGAAGTGTTAGTTAACAAAAAAGTTTAACTTTTATGTGGATTTGTATCCACTTTCTTGGGGACATGTCTTAGAGATCTTTATAAGATAAAACGAACAAATGGACTGTGTTGAACCAACTTAATGAGGCATAGGATTTATGGTTCTGGGGTTATTCAAAAATAAACAAGTACCAGTGATAGGTATTGATATCAGCTCGACTGCTGTTAAGGTCTTGCAGCTTGGTAAGTCAGGTGGTCGTTACAGAGTTGATAGATATGCCGTCGAACCATTACCGCAAGGCGCTGTTGTTGAACGTGATATTCGTGATACCGAAGCGGTTGGTAATGCAATAAAGAAAGCTGTTCAAAAAGCGAACGCAAAGACTAAAGATGCCGCTGTTGCAGTGTCTGGCTCGGCAGTGATTACTCGCTCCATTCAAATGGAGAAAGGCCTTTCTGATCAAGAAATGGAAGATGTCATCAAAGTCGAAGCGGATCAGTACATTCCATACCCACTTGAAGAGGTTAACCTTGATTTTGAGGTATTAGGGGATTCTGCCAATGACGATAACTTAGTTGACGTCTTGCTAGCCGCATCTCGTAGTGTGAATGTCGATACGCGTGTTGATGCTTTGGATATTGCGGGCTTATCACCAAAAATCGTAGATATTGAAGCCTATGCCATTGAGCGTGCTTATCAATTAACGAAAAAGAAAACGATTGAGCACCTTGAAGATTCTGTGGTGGCGATTATTGATATCGGCGCGACCATGACCAGTCTCAATGTATTGCAGAACGGGCAAGTGATTTATAACCGTGAGCAGTTATTCGGTGGTAACCAGCTAACCGAAGAGATTCAGAGTCGTTATGGCTTATCGTATCAAGAAGCCGGACTTGCGAAGAAGCAAGGTAGCTTGCCGGATGATTATGAAACTGAAGTTTTGATGCCTTTTGCTGAGATTATTACGCAGCAAGTTGGACGCGCACTGCAGTTCTTCTTCTCTGCCAGCGAGTTCAGCTCGGTTAACGAAGTAATTCTAGCTGGTGGCTGTGCTTCGATTGATGGCTTGGATAGCATGATTCAAGAGCACTTAGGTACTCCGACTCGTGTGGCTAATCCTTTTGCCGATATGTCTATCTCATCTCATGTGAACACACAAGCATTGAGCGCCGATGCGCCAGCAATGATGATTAGCTGTGGACTAGCATTAAGGAGTTTTGACTAATGGCTCGCATTAACTTACTCGACTGGCGTGAAGAACTGCGCCAAGAGCGAAATAAAGAGTTTTGGATTACGTTTGCTTTGATGATTGTTCTTGCTGGTTTGATTTGGTTCTTAGTGAATCAGGTCATGGCTGATAGGATTGAGAAACAAGATGATCGTATTAGTAAGCTGAACACGGAAATTGGGGTTCTTCAAAAACAAACACAAGAAATTGAAAAGTTGAAAAAAGAAAAAGAAGAACTCATCAAGCGTATGGATTTGATTACTGATTTACAGCAAAGTCGTCCTGAAGTGGTTCGAATGTTTGATGAGCTTGTCAGAGTTACTCCAGAGGGAATCAATTTGGCCACCTGGAAGCGAAGTGAAACTGTGGCAGGAAAGAAACAAACACTGAAGTATAAATTAGTATTTTCTGGACAGGGTGAAACCAACCCAAGAATTTCTGAGTTTATGAGAAAGATGGACAGTTCTGAGCGGTTACAGACTAGTGCTCTCAAAGATGTCCAGAAGCAAACCAAAGGACTTCCAGCTCAAAACTTTACTCTTGAGGCCAAGCAAGTTATTCCTGGCCAAGAAAAATCAGAGGGGGGTAAATAATGGCTGATTTAAGTCAATATCAAGATTTTAATAATATTGGTTCATGGCCTCTCCCTGGCAAAATCGCGTTTATCGCAATTGCGATGGTGGTAGTCCTTGGCTTGGGTTATTACTTCGACACTAGCGAGCAGTTAAGTGAACTAGATTCAAAGGCAAAAAAACAAGAGCAACTATTGGCTGACTATAAGCGTGAGTATGAAAAGGCTGTTAACCTTGACGCTTATCGAGAGCAGATGGCTGAGATGAAAGAAACTTTCAAAGGACTTCTTGAGCAATTGCCTAAGAACACTGAAATTCCAGGCCTTTTGGATGAAATTTCATATGCAGCTTCAGGTGCTGGTGTTGAATTGTTGTCGCATAAGTATTTAAACGAATCAAAAAAACAGTTTTATATTGAAAAGCCAATAGAAATTGTAGCTACAGGCAGTTATCACCAAATAGCAGATTTTGTCAGTAGGATTTCAAAGCTACCAAGAATTGTAACCCTACACGGTTTCACGATTTCTGAAGCGAGGGGTAATCAAAGAAATTCAAACCCTACTACTGGGAGCGGTGAAACATTGAGTTTCAGTGTTTTGGCTAAAACATATCGTTATGAATCTGAGGAGGGATAATAGTGAGCATCTCAAACAAAACTAGCATCCTTCTGTGCTCGCTTATATCGTTTGCGGTATTGAGTGGTTGTGAAAACGATGGTATGGAAAAGCTTGACCAAGAAATACAGAAGATCAAAAGTGAAACCAAGAAAAGTATTGAGCCTATTCCAAAAGTAGTGGCCTACGAGCCCTTCACCTATTCAGCAGGAGATCTACGTAGTCCGTTTGCTAGACTAGACCCGGAACATGAATCTAGCTCGATGTTGGTGGATGGTGATTGTGAGTCTAATGTTCGACCAGATCCTAATCGACAGAAATTTGAAATGGAGAGGTATGGATTAGATGCGCTGCAGTATGCTGGTATGATTGCAAATAAAAAGGAATTGCGCGGATTGGTTAAAATCCTTGGCGGCGATAGTGCTGGCGTTATTCAGCCGGTTCATGTTGGTGAGTATATAGGTTTAAACAATGGGCGAATAAGCCAAATTGATAGTAACCAAATTACCATTGAAGCGATTGTCCCTAACGGTAGAGGCTGTTGGGAAAACCGCACACAATACCTAGTGATAGGGCAGTGAGGGGCTGAATATGCGTATTATAAATGAAAAACGGATGAACAAGTCAGAATTGGGTAGAACGACTATGTTGATAAAGATGAAGAAGTTATTAAAAAGCGGTTTCGCACTCAGCGGATTAATGTTGTTTTCTTGGGGCGTAAGTGCCAGCCAGTTGCAGGCTATAGATTATAATGTTTTGCCTGGGGATAAGGTGATGGTTCGTCTGAGTTATACAGATGTGCCACCTACACCGCGGGAATTTACGACAGCAAACCCTGCTAGAATTTCAATGGATTTTACTGGAGTAGACTCAGGGTTGGATTATAAAACAAAGGATATTGGCATTGGTGCTATTGGCTCTATTACTGCTATTGAAGCACAAAATAGGACTCGAGTTGTTATCAATCTATCTGAATTAGTCTCTTACAATAGTCGAGTTGAAGGCAGTGATTTTGTCATTACCTTAGATGCAGGCCCAACAGGTACTGTCGCTAATCAATCTAAGCCGAGCACTACTTCGAGCTATAGTAATTCTGAATTTGATATTGCCAGCGTCGATTTTCGTCGTGGTACGGCTGGTGAAGCTAGAGTATTAGTTAATCTTGGGGCGGCAAATGTGAACGTAGACCTTCGTCAAGAAGGGCGTAATGTAATTGCTGACTTTATCGGAAGTGATATTGATCCTAGCTTTATTCGCCGACTTGATGTTGTTGATTTTGGAACTCCGGCGCAACTTGTAGAAACATCGAGACGTGGTGATAACGTGCGGTTAACCGTGCGTGGTAATGATTCCTTTGAGTACCTTGCTTATCAGGCAGATGATCTATACACGATTGAGTTAAAGCCTCTAACAAAGCAAGAAATGGAGCGTCGAGAGCGTGAAAAGCCTAAGTATACGGGGGAGCGATTAACTTTGCAGTTCCAGGATATGGATCTAAAAGCAATTCTGCATACTCTAGGTGACTTTGCTGGTATTAATATCGTTATCAGTGATGATGTGCAGGGCTCAATGGCTTTAAACTTAGTGAATGTCCCATGGGATCAGGCATTAGATATTATCTTGAAGTCTAAGGGCTTGGATAAGCGTCAAGACGGAAATGTCATGATGATTGCACCAGCGGAAGTTATTGCGGCTCGTGAACAACAAGAGCTTGAAGCTAATAAGCAGCAGGAAGAGTTAGCTCCTCTACGTACAGAGTTAATGCAGGTTAATTATGCTAAGGCGACTGAAGTGGCTGCTTTGTTGAAGTCAGGTGGTTCAGGTGAAGAGCCCACTATTGGGATTTTATCTGAGCGCGGTGCTGTATCCGTGGATGTGAGAACTAACACGTTAATTGTGAAAGATGTTTCGTCGAAACTTGAAGATGTTAGACGTTTGGTAGAACAGCTAGACATACCTGTCGAGCAGGTTTTAATTGAAGCACGGATAGTTACAGCAACAGATGGCTTCACTAGAGATCTAGGAGCTCGTTTTGGTATCAGTGACGCAATGAACTCTGGAGAAGTTGGTGTTTCTGGTACGGTACAAGACGCTGGACGGATCAATGGTTCGGTAAGTGGTAGCAGAAACCAAACTAACGGCTTTAATGTAAACTTGCCAGTAAGTAGTGCTGCAGGTAGTTTAGGACTATCGTTTGCCCGATTAGCCGAGGGGTTAATCATTGATATGGAGTTGTCGGCATTAGAGGCTGAAAACCGTGGTGAAGTGGTGGCAAGTCCTAAGGTTATTACAGCTAATCAAAAAGAAGCCTTTATTAAGGCTGGTGAAGAAATCCCATACTTACAGGGGGGTTCTTCTGGTGCATCAAACATTCAGTTCAAAGAAGCCGTTCTAGAACTGAAAGTAACGCCACAAATTACCCCTGATGGTCGTGTCTTCTTAGATTTGTCAATCAGTCAAGATACCCGCGGTGAGGAAGTTGTTTTCACAACAGCGGATGGTCAAGCTGTTGGCGGAGCTCCAGCAATTAATACCCAAGAAATCGGAACTCAAATTCTGGTGGATAATGGAGAGACTATCGTTCTAGGTGGTATCTTCCAGCACCGAGTTACTTTAGATGAAACCAAAGTACCTCTTCTAGGTGATATTCCATTATTAGGCTGGTTATTCCGCAATACATCTAGAGAAAATGCCAAAGAAGAGCTATTAATTTTCGTAACACCGAAAATTATCAAAGAAGGCTTGAAATATTAGACAGTCATACCCAAATACTAAAAACCCGGGTATAATCGCGTGCCTGGGTTTTTGGTTTTTAATATTTGGTTAATAAAAGAGTTCAACGTTAATAATGAAAGGTAAGCGCAATATCTTCCTAGTGGGACCAATGGGTGCTGGTAAAACAACCATTGGCAAGCAGTTGGCTGAAATCTTAAAGCTTGAGTTTGTGGATAGCGATCATGAGCTTGAGGAACGCACTGGCGCACCTATCGATTGGATTTTCGATATCGAAGGTGAAGAAGGTTTCCGCGTACGTGAAGAAAAAATAATTGAAGAGTTAACGGAAAGACAAGGCATAGTACTGGCTACTGGTGGTGGAGCTGTCGTATCTGACAAAAGCCGTAACCATCTTGCTGCCCGTGGAGTTGTTGTTTACTTGGAGACCTCGATTGAGCAACAGCTAGAGCGTACTCGTCGAGATAAGCGTCGCCCGCTTATTCAAAACGGAAATCCTAAGAATACTCTTGAAGACTTGATGCAGGAGCGTGAGCCCTTGTATACCGAAATCGCAGACTTAACAGTCGCAACTAATATTAGTTCTGTTAAATCCGTTGCGAAAGAAATCGTTGAGTTGATGGAACAACCAATTGCGTAGTCGTAGTATTGAAAAAGCTTGATCTAAAGTTATCCTCAAAAAGCTCAGATTATCAAATACTTATCGGTAAGAACCTTCTTGCCGATAAAGAACATCTTTCGTCAGTCATCAATGGCAAGCAAGTTTTTATCGTCTCTAACGATACTGTCGCCCCTCTCTATTTATCAGAGCTTAAAAGCAGTTTAGAAGCGTTCGAGTGCCATGTGTTTTTACTGGATGATGGTGAACAACATAAGTCTTTTGAAAACTATCACAACATACTAAATGCTATGCTTGAAGCGGGTTTAAGGCGCAATGCCACTCTCATCGCGCTGGGCGGCGGTGTTGTGGGTGATATGGCTGGCTTTGCTGCTGCAACCTATCAACGGGGAATACCTTTTATTCAAATTCCTACAACTCTATTATCTCAGGTCGACTCGTCGGTTGGTGGTAAAACTGCTGTAAACCATCCATTAGGTAAAAACATGATTGGTGCTTTTCATCAACCATGTCGCGTTATTACCGATATAAAAACCCTTGAGACACTTCCTGATAGAGAGTTTAAAGCGGGTCTAGCCGAAATCGTTAAAGCAGCGCTACTATATGATGCTGGTTTCTTTGAATGGTTAGAAGAGCATGCTAGTCAAATTTTAAGTCACCACGAAAGCATATTAATAGCCATGATCGAACGTTCTTGTGCCATTAAAGCTGAAATTGTGGAGTTGGATGAAAAAGAGCAAGGGGTTAGGGCTTGGTTGAATTTGGGCCACACATTCGGGCACGCTATCGAGCGTTGCTTGGGGTATGGAGAGTTGCTTCATGGTGAAGCCGTTGCTATAGGAATGGTTATGGCAGCCGAGTTTGCAGAGTTAGCAGGACTCTTACCCAAACAATCCGTGAATCGTATTAAGTCACTGATAACGCGATTAGAGCTTCCATCAACTGTCGAAGGCTATGAAAAACGACTAACTCATAAAGATTTAGTGGCTGCCATGGCGTTGGATAAAAAAAATGTTGACGCAGATCTCACTCTGATTTTGCCAAAATCTATTGGTGAAGTTACTATAAAGCATTCCGTTAAGTCTCAAGACGTCGAGCAATACTTGAAACGTAATCTTGAGTCACTTGTAGCATAAGGGACTGACTTAAATGGCTTTTTCACAGTCACTCAATCCAAACGTTTTTGAAAAGCATAATCGCGTACTTTTCTTGCCATCTAGCTGGAAGCGATTGATGAGCCTGATTAAATATCAGGTTCCTAATGGTGGTTATGCCGTTATGGAAGGGGAGTTTGGTTCCGGGAAATCCTCTTTCGGAAAGATTTTCGAAAAGAAGCTAGTGCTTGATGAAAATATCGATTGTCAGATCGTACAGGTTCACCCATTAAGTACTATCCAGCAAATTCGAGCACAGCTACCGAAAGCGCCTGATAAACCGATGATCGTCATTATTGATGATGCGCATGAGGCCTCAACTTTATTGCTCCAAAGGCTTACGGTTCCTACAGACAATGTTTACTGGCTACTATTAGCAGAGCCGGGCATTAGTGATCGCGTGGATGAGTTTGCTGAACGTCGCGTTGAACTGCCGTTATTCTCGAAGGAAGATTGCTACGAATTTTTACAGAAGCAGCTTCAAGATCAACCAAAATATGCACAAGTTTCTCAAATGCAAAGCGATACGATTTGGTATTCAAGCCAGGGGCTGCCAAAAGATATTATCGAGCAGGCAAAGAAAAACTTGAGCAAGCTTTTTTCTGGGCAAGAAAGTAGCGAAAACTTTGATAAGGCCAATAAAAGTTGGTACATGACAGCTGGGTTAGCCGCAGCTGCATTAATCCTTATCATTTCCCTAGCCATTAGTATGGGAGGGGGTGAAGGGGAAGACGAGTCTGACCAAGCCCAAGTTGCTCTAGAAGAGAACAGTAATGATACTGCTCAACCAAACAAAGATGAGCTAGATGCACTTGCTATTGAGCATTTAGAAACTGCTGAAGAGAGAGCTCTCGATAAGCCCATCAAACAGACCGAAAAAATTAGCGAGCCACCTACTGTTGATGAATCACAAACGGATAGCAAAAAACTAGAAGGCGGGATTGTCGCTGGTAAAGAGTCTGAAGTGGGAAGTGAGGAGAAAACACTCACTGAGAGTGAGGTCGAAGAGGCTGCACAGACTGCAGATCCGATTGAATCTATTGCACTAAAGGTGGCGAAGAAAGAGGGGCCTGTTGAGAAAAGCAGCAATAGCGCGAAGAGTTTCAAGCAGTGGCTGTCGACACATTCACAAGACGCTTACAGTCTTCAGCTTTTTTCGCATTCTGAAGAGTCAGCCGCGAAGAGCTTTCAATCATCTTTAGATCTAGCTGATAGTTATGTTTATCCAGCAGACTTAGAAGGGAAAATTCGGTACCGAGTTTTGTGGGGAGCATTCGATACGCGAGCTGAAGCTAAGCAGGCTGTGGAGTCGTTACCTCCTGAGATTTTGGCACAGAAGCCTTGGATACGTCAGCTTTCAGCAATTAGCCAAGAAGTTTCCTCTGAAGCAGATTAATAGAATCCACTAGATATACCAACAAATAAAGAATTTGGCTGTTATCATCCGGCGTAACCTTTATAATAGCCACCATCAGAACACCAATTTACAAACCTTATGAGCCACCCACTCGTTAATGACCGTTATATCAAGGCCACACTACAACAAGAGACTGATCGTACTCCAATTTGGATGATGCGTCAGGCAGGACGTTATTTACCTGAATACCGTCAACTCAGAGCAGAAGCTGGTAGCTTTATGGATTTATGCACCAATCCTGAGCTGGCTTGCGAAGTAACGATGCAACCTCTTCGTCGCTATCCTTTAGATGCCGCAATTCTGTTTTCGGATATTTTGACCATCCCTGATGCCATGGGGTTGGGCCTGTACTTCACTCCGGGTGAAGGGCCTGCTTTCAAAAAAGCAGTGCGTGATGAGAAAGCAGTGAAAGATTTACCGATTCCTGATCCGCATCAAGAACTGAAATACGTGACTGACGCAGTCAGTACCATTCGCCGAGAGCTTAAAGGGAGCGTGCCATTAATTGGTTTCTCAGGCAGCCCATGGACTTTAGCGACTTATATGGTCGAAGGTGGCACAACTAAAAACTTCTCTGAAGTCAAAGGGTTAATGTATGAGCAACCAACGGTCATGCACCAGTTACTCGACAAACTTGCTGATTCAATTATTGTGTATCTCAATGCGCAAGTTGAAGCCGGTGCGCAAGCATTAATGATTTTTGATACGTGGGGCGGGGTACTTACGCCACGAGATTATGAAGAGTTTTCATTGCGCTACATGGCTAAAATTGTGGATGGCCTAAAACGTGAGAAAGATGGTCAGACAATTCCTGTGACTTTATTCACTAAGGGCGGAGGCAAGTGGTTAGACTTAATGGCTGCGACCGGTTGTGATTGCCTGGGCGTTGATTGGACCACTGATTTGAGTGAAGCCCGTCAGCGAGTAGCTGGTAAGGTCGCGTTACAGGGAAATATGGATCCGTCGATGTTATATGCTTCTGATGAGAGAATTCGTGAAGAAGTCGAGACTATTTTAGCCAGTTATGGACATGGCAATGGACATGTGTTTAATTTAGGACATGGGATTCATCAAACCGTGAACCCTGAAAAAGCGGGTGTTTTTATTAACGCTGTGCATGAATTAAGTAAGAAATATCATCAATAAACGATACGAATAGGTTATATGCTTAAGGAAAGCCACTTTGACCCACCTTGGTGGTTAAAGAATCGACATCTACAAACGTTTTGGGCGCCTCTAGCCCCGAAGTTGCCTTTGCCAAAATTAACTCGGCAGAGGCTAGAGTTGAGCGATGGTGACTTTATTGACATGGACTGGGTCAATCCTGAACGGGATGCGCCGACAGTAGTGCTACTCCATGGATTAGAGGGGGATATTGATTCTCCCTACTTACGTCGTATGTTATTCCAGATTCAGCAGCGCCGCTGGCGTGGCGTGCTGGTGTATTGGCGCGGCTGCAGTGAAGAAATGAACCGCCTCGACAAAACATATCACTCCGGCCGCAGCGAAGATCTGGACGAGGTGATTGATGAAATTCATAAGAGTCAATCGCCTGAGAAGTTGTTTGTCGCGGGGTACTCGCTGGGTGCTAATGTTTTACTCAAGTGGCTGGGTGAAAATGAAGAAAGTGCCAGAATTGATGCTGGTTGTGCAGTATCGACACCGTTTAACTTATCGATTTGTGCCGACTCCATTGATCAAGGCTTCTCCAAGATTTATAAGTTCTACCTACTGAACTCCATGAAAAAGCGCATCGTTAATAAATTTACTCCAGAGCGCTTATTGGAATTATTAAATATGTCACCGAGGGACGTTATGGCGATCAATTCATTCCGTGAGTTCGATAATCGAGTGACTTCTTTTCTGAATGAGTTTGAAGATGCTGAGGATTACTACCGTACTGCATCTAGTATTTATTATTTAGGTAGTATTAAGAAGCCTGCGCTGGTGATTCATGCCGCGGATGACCCTTTTATGTCGCCAGAGATTATTCCAAGGGATGATCAGTTGCCTGATAACTTGGAACTGTTAATCAGTGAGCATGGAGGTCACGTCGGTTTCGTTTCCGCTCCTACGAGCAAGGGCGTGAGTTTCTACTTAGAACAAACTATCTTGAATTATTTTGATCGCTTCTTATAAAAGCTGGAGCCATTAGGTTTTGGCTTGGGTTTCTGCTAAGCTAGTCGGACTAACCCATTGAAATCAAAAGTATTTCGCTATGGATTTAAACGCTGAGTTTCAAGCCCTAAAGAAAAGTTACACCGATGAACCGTATCCAACCATAAAACGACGTCTCGAAAAGTTGGAACAAATGGCTCGTCTGTTAAAAGAGAATGAGTCAGAACTAATTCAAGCTATTAGCCGAGATTTTAGCTATCGCTCACCTTTTGAAACCGAGCTTGCAGAAATATATCCTTCTTTAAAGTCTATTAGCTATACCAAGAAAAAACTCACAAGCTGGATGTCACCAGAAAAGCGCGGAGTTAGTATTTGGTTCCAGCCAGCGAAAGCCAGTATTATGTATCAGCCCAAGGGGGTAGTAGGCGTCATAGTGCCATGGAATTATCCTCTCTACTTAGCTCTCGGGCCTTTAATCGGGGCTATTGCGGCTGGTAATCGAGTTATGCTTAAAATGTCGGAGTTTACGCCGACCTTTAGTCACCGCTTTGCTGAACTTTGTCATCAATACCTGGGTAAAGATTGGGTTCGTGTGAGCAATGGCGGCCCAGATGTTGGGGAAGCTTTCTCAAAAGTACCTTTTGATCATCTATTGTTTACAGGCTCGGGGCGAATAGGGCGTGAGGTTATGAAAGCTGCGAGTGAGAATTTGACGCCAGTGACTTTAGAGTTAGGCGGTAAGTCTCCGACGATTATCGATCGATCGTTCCCCTTGAAAGTTGCTGTTGAACGTTTACTCTTTGGTAAGTTATTAAATGCAGGGCAAACCTGTTTAGCTCCGGACTATGTCTTTGTTCACAAAGAACAATTGGATGACTTTACAGCCTTGCTACAGGCAAAAGCGAAGCGTTTCTATCCAAACTGGAAAGAAGAAGCTTACACAGCTCTATCATCGGAAAAACAACTCGAACGTTACAATGAGCTACTTAATGATGCGAAGGAAAAGGGTGCAGACATAGTGCCGTTGTTAGGTGAACTGGAACCACAAGGAAGGAAGGTCCCACCGATAATGGTGCTTAACAGTACCGAGGATATGTTGATTCGCCAAGAAGAAATATTCGGACCGATGTTACCCGTTATTAGCTATGACGAGCACAGTCAAGTGATTGATTATATTAATAATCAGCCAAGGCCACTGGCTCTATACTTGTTTAGTCATAACACAAAGGTGACGTCAGACTATATGTTAAAAACAGTGTCTGGTGGTGTCACCTTAAATGATACAATTTTTCATGTCAGCCAAGAGGAGCTGCCTTTTGGTGGTGTTGGTGCTAGCGGGATGGGGCATTATCACGGAGAAGAAGGTTTTAAAACTTTCTCAAAAGCGAAGAGTATTTTTAAACAAAGCCGCTTTGCAGGCACTAAATTGATGTACCCACCCCAATCGAAAGTTGCTAAATTCCTGCTGGGATTAATGAAGCGGTGATAGTGGGTCTTGGCTACATTAGGCCACTTAGGGAGAGTTGCTTTGAGCGTTTGTATCTATAATATAGGTAGTAGTAACTACGCTACTATCCTTTGATTGAGTAAAGTTTACGTATGAAAAAAATTGTTTTATACCCAGGGACTTTTGACCCTATTACTAAAGGCCATATGGATCTTGTTAAAAGAGCCTGTCGGTTATTTGATACGGTCATTATTGCGGTGGCTGAAAGCCCTTCTAAGAAACCGATGTTTACTTTAGAAGAACGAGTGAGCATGGTTCGTGAAACTTTCAAAGGCAATACACAAGTTAAGGTGGAAGGCTTTAATGGCTTATTGGCTCATTTCGCGCAAGAAAAGGACGCGTTAGCGGTACTCCGTGGGATACGTGCAGTATCAGATTTTGAGTTTGAGTTTCAGCTAGCGAACATGAACCGACACTTAGATCCTGATCTGGAATCTATCTTCTTAACGCCTTCAGAGAAGTACTCTTATATCTCATCGTCCTTGGTCAGAGAGGTTGCATCTTTAGGCGGTGATATTACGGCTTTTGTTGATCCCATTGTACAAAAAGCGTTACAGAAGAAATTTTCAGAATAGCCTCGAACTTGTTTACTATATAAGCGATAATAGAGTCACTCATTCACAGAATGATGAATGATCATTTTTCAGAACACTTGGTGTAAATAACGTATGGCGCTAAAAATTACAGACGAATGCATTAATTGTGACGTTTGCGAACCTGAATGCCCTAATGACGCGATCTATCAGGGCGAGGAAATCTACGAGATTGATCCCGACAAATGCACGGAATGTGTTGGACATTATGATGAGCCGCAGTGTCAGCAGGTTTGCCCTGTAGACTGTATTCCTTTGGATGATGAGCACGAAGAGACCAAAGAACAACTTATTATAAAGTATGAAAATTTAACCGGAGAAGCTTACGTCGAAGTCTAGGCCATGTGTCTGACCATGATCACACGCGGCCTTTGAATAATACTTGGCTTTATAAAACACGCTCATGATTCTTAGAGATTGGCTTGCCGCCGAACCTTTCACCTTAACGCTCTCTTCAGGCTTCTTTAGTTTTTTTGCTCATACCGGCATGCTCAGGGCCTTAGAAGAAGACAATCTATTACCACAGCGTCTCACTGGCTCTAGCGCTGGTGCGTTAGTAGCGAGTTGTTGGGCTGCTGGAATGGATACGAATGATTTAAAGAGTGTTCTTTTTCAGCTGAAACGGCAAGACTTTTGGGATCCAGGCTTTGGTTGGGGATTGCTCAAAGGGCAAAAGTTTCAAGGAATCTTACAGGACATTTTACCAGTAAAGCGATTTGAAGAATGTCGAGCAGAATTATCCTTATCGGCGTATGACATTAAGTCAAAATCAACCATTATTATTAATAGTGGTGAATTGATTCCTGCAATTTACGCCTCTTGTGCGATTCCCTTCTTGTTTCAACCTATTCATTATAACGGTTATCGATTACTAGACGGTGGTATTAAAGATCGTCCTGCGTTGGCCGACGTGCGGTATGACGAGCGAGTATTTTATCATCATATTGTCTCTGTTTCGCCATGGCGTAAAAAAGGCTCCAAAGCGTTGGAAGTGCCGGCTAGAGCCAATATGACCACGCTACAGTTGTTTGATTTGCCCCGTAGCGGGCCTACGAAGCTGGAAGTCGGCCCAGCAGCTTTTGAAGCGGCCTATAACGCGACCAAAAGAGCTTTAGGGCGAGATATTGGAGATAACGCTAAAATCACCTTAGCGGTTTAAACAGACTCCATCTCAACGATAACAGGCCATTTGCCCTGCATCACAATGTGCCCTGTGTAGCGTTGAGCGCCATCGGTGGCAAACTCAAATTGGTAGCGGCGTAGGAAGCGCAATCGTCCCTCTTCGTTCTTATCGAAATAGAGTTTCTTCAAAGCAACATACCCGTCTAGGTTTTGCACAGAAGCCTCTTGGCAGGCTTGTTGCGCAGCCTTATACGCTGCTTCTTGTGCTCGTCGAACATTAATCCAAACACCAACAGCGAGAGCGATGGCTAAAATTACGAGTAGGTTGGTCATGAGGGGATACTTAAGATTGCTTGTTGTTTCTTTTTGGTCAATTTAGAGAAGACCATATCGTATGAGCCTTTAATAAGTGTTTCTAACTCACTCTTCGATAAGGCACTTTCAGTCTCCACGGAGACCCAGTGATATCGAGCAAGGTAGGGCGCAGGTACGATACCAGGCCTGTCAGTCAGCGCTATAAAATCCGCTGATGATACTTTGAAGCAAACGCGCTTAACATCATTGCTAGACTTTGAATCCGGACAAAAAACCACAAACATTTTGTCTGCAATACAGTAGGTGCGCTCACTTTCCCACTTCAGATCAAATTCAGCGCCTTGGAGCTCACTACAAAATTGTTCTAGGCTTTTGAACATATCGATAGTCTTTATCTTGGCAATAAAAAAAGTTGGCAATAAACAGCTGGCAATAAAAAAGGCGACAAAAGCCGCCTTTTAAAAGGTCTTTACAGGACTATTTTCCTGTAATCCAGCGCGCGACGTTCACTTTGGAGACGCCAGCAGCGTTGGCTTGGTCAACTGCCGTTACCAAAACATTGTTAATCGCTTCTTCGTGAACACGAACCAGTACTGGCGAGCGTGGATCCGCTGCGAGTTGAGTTTCAATATTTGCACGAATCGCTTCAGGGTCGATAGAACGCTCATTCATGAACACATTGCTTTGTTCATCAATAGAAACCACGATCAATGGTGGTGGGTTCTTTGGAGGCGTTGTATCTTGGTTCGTCGTTGGACGTGAGATCTCAACTGTATCTTCTCTGACGAATGACGTGGTAACAATGAAGAAGATCAACATAATGAATACGATGTCTAGCATCGGTGTCATGTCAATCGCCGTATCTTCGTCTTCTCTATGTTTTCTACGCATAATATATCTTATCCTGTCGCACTTTTTGCTACTTTTACATAAAAGTATTTGGCCCACAAAGGCGGCATTGTTTAAAGTAATCGTTAAAGTATAACCGCCACATTAAATGTGATCCAGTCTTAAATGTCTACCCTAATTTATGTAAAAAAGGGCAAATCGTACCTCTAACTGTGAAGTTGGGTCATTACTCACGCCATGGAGCGACGTTGACGCTTGATATACCCGCTTTATTAGCCTGATCCACCGCCGATACCATGGTCACATTATGGGCATCACTATGAACTCGCACGATAAGCGGGGCCTGTATATCATTCACCAGTTGGCTTTCTAAGTTGGCCTGTATCGCCTCAACGTCAATGATTCTTTCATTAAATGACACTTGGTTTTGCGCATCAATAGTTAAGATTAATGGTTGAGACTTACCGTCACAGTCTTGCTCGCAGTGAGTGGTTGGCTGTGCCACCTCTAAGCTGTCAGTGTTAATGAAACTGGTCGTAACGATGAAAAACAGTAATAAAATAAAGATGATATCGAGCATGGAAGTCATGTCGACTTTGTTGTTATCAATGCTGCTGCTAAACCTGCGGCGTAATTTTTTCATATGATACCCCTTAGCAATGGCCTGTTTCTGACAGTGCTAGCAATAACTCCAGCAAGAGTGATCTGACCAGCACTCAATTTCAATATAGCGCTAAAAACTGCTTATGGCAATTTGGATGGCTATTTCATTTGAGGGTGGCGTTAGCGTTGGCAGTGGGGACAATAAAAACTGGAGCGCTGGCCTAGGGTGATATTTTTAATGATGGATTGGCATTGAATGCAAGTTTCACCTTCGCGCCCATAAACGTTCAACTGCTGCGCAAAGTAGCCGGGAGAACCGTCAGCTTGCGTAAAATCTTTAAGCGTAGTGCCGCCTTGCTGAATCGCCTTTTCAAGCACCAACTTAATATTATTAACCAATACCTGACAGCGTTCTTTGCTGATCCGATTGGCGGCGCGTTTGGGGTGAATACCACTTAAAAATAGCGATTCGCTAGCGTAGATATTCCCGACACCGACAACGACTGCATTGGTCATGATGGCGTTTTTGATAGCGCCCTTGCGTTTGGCCAGCTTGTGATGAAGGTAGTCACCATTAAAGTCGCTACTCAACGGCTCTGGGCCAAGAGAGTGGATAATCTTTAGTTCGGTATCTTTGTCTTGCCATAAAATAGCACCAAAGCGCCTTGGGTCATTTAAGCGAAGTGCCTTACCGTTAGCGAATACAACCTCAAAGTGGTCATGTTTTCTTAGAGGTGTTTTAGCATCGACCACTCGCATGGTCCCGGACATACCAAGATGCATCACAACTGAACCCTCTGGGAAGCGCCATAGCATATATTTAGCGCGACGTGTGATATCGCCGCTGATTTTGCCTTCAAGCTGTTTGAGCTCATCAGGAATAGGCCAGCGTAGTTGAGGCTGATAGATATTCACTGCTACGACTGTTTGGCCAGTAATATGTGGGGCAAGTCCTCGAGTGGTCGTTTCGACTTCGGGTAATTCGGGCATGGTAACGTGTGGTTAGTTTAGATTTAAGAGTGATGACAAATATTGTAGTGCAGAATAACAAAAAGCCCAGCGTTAACTGGGCTTTTGTATACGTTTTCTTGGAGGCAGAAAACTGTAAAGCTAGATTAAGCTTTTGAAATTACTTAATTTTTGCTTCTTTATAAA
>Ga0208833_1000012_pt1 | contig 79306 bp, 82 predicted proteins | sample DeeseametaMP1788_FD_184181 | JGI IMG/M metagenome (GOLD analysis project Ga0208833, IMG submission 184181) | Marine microbial communities from the Deep Pacific Ocean - MP1788 (SPAdes) | ecosystem: Environmental > Aquatic > Marine > Oceanic | place: North Pacific Ocean | collected 2011-05-03 | reverse complement strand
GCGCTGCATCATAGGTTTTAGCGAGATGTTGAAAATCTAAGTGCGTATAAATTTGTGTGGTGGAAATACTGGCATGGCCTAACAATTCTTGAACCGCTCTTAAGTCACTGGAGGATTCTAAAACATGTGTTGCGCAAGAGTGTCGTAATTTGTGCGGGTGCAACACATCGGTTAACCCTTGACGCTTTCCCCAATAATTTAAACGTTGTTGTATCGAGCGGTTGCCTAAACGTTGCCCCCGATTACTTAAAAACAATGCCTTTTCATTGGGATCTTTGATAAATGACACACGGTTTTTGATCCACTTTCTAAGTAACTTTGATGCTGCTGTTCCAAACGGCACTTCGCGAATTTTCCGACCTTTACCGAGTACTCTTAGCGTTTGGTCATTAAAGTTAATTGAGTCTAAATTCATTGACGATAATTCTGACAGTCGGATTCCAGCCGAATACAACAATTCGATCATCGCTTTGTCCCGAATCTCAATAGGCTCAGATTCAGGCAAACTATCTATAAAATGATTTAAGCTATCGACATCAATGTTTTTAGGTAAACGCTTTGGCTTTTTCGGGCCCCTTAAACCAAGAGCTGGATTGGTCTTAATGATTTTTTGTGACACCAAATAATCCAAAAAACCGCGCAATGACGAAAGCTTTAAACCTATTGTCGCTGCCGATGCACCGTTTCGATGATGGTGCGCCATCCATAGCCGAATATCTTGGCTTGATACTTTTGGCCAATCTTTAACTCTTTCCGCTAAGTAGTTTATAAAATCTAAAATCTGACGCTTATAATTATTTACTGTGTTCTCAGAGTATTGCTTCTGATGAAGTAGCTGATCATAATAGTCGTTGACCGCTTTTATCATAGCCATTTATTTAACCTCATTGGGTTAAGCAAGCTTCCGCCACATCACCAATAAATCGTAAAAAGAGCGTACCCATATCAGCTGTGAAAAGCTCAACGTTATGACTTCCTAAAGCAATAATGCCCACTTCCGCGCCCTCGCCCAAAGGAATCAATGCATAAGACTCAAGCGCATCTTCGCTATCAAATAACTGGTTAATGCTTTCTGTCACTCGTCCACAAACTGGATCATCTTGTATAAATTGTTGATCGGTTAATTTACGCAAAGTATCAATATCCGAAACTTTAACGTTTTCAAGATTATCGTTGTTCTGACATAGCCACAGTTGACAGTCATCAATGTTAAAATAGTCATGGATTTTTTTACTCAAGGTGTCGACCACTTCTTGCTTAGTCGAAACTTGAATCAGGTTCACCGCTAACTCTGAACACTTTACCAATAACTCACTGTTCACATGAGCATTGTCCATCATTTCATTTAATCGACCCTGCAAGTTTTCTGTGCGCTGTCGCAGGTTCAAAATTTGGCGCTCAACTAACGATACCGATCCATACACTTTGTGGTTAATTTTTAGATTTTCTAAGAGCTGTGGGTGACGCTCAAAGAACTCAGGATTCTTTTCTAAGTAATTCGCGATCTTGCCTTCCACTCTTTCTAAATCTTCAGCAGCTTTAGCCATCTTCGTTTCTCATCAATAATTCAATACGCACGACGTCTGTTAGACATCAATTTGTCCTTCGAACACAACTTTTGCAGGTCCCGTCATATACACTGGACTCCCTTTACCCGCCCAGCGAATCCAAAGGCTACCGCCGGGTAACGTGACTTTTACTTTTTCATCTAAAATCTTTTGCAAACGACCAGCCACTACTGCCGCACAAGCCCCTGTGCCACAAGCCAACGTTTCACCAACGCCGCGCTCAAAAACACGAAGCTTTATTTCATTGGACTTTACCACCTGCATAAACCCAACATTTGCTTGCGCTGGGAAATAACTATGGTGGCTCAAGATGGGCCCCACTTTCCCAACAGCCGCTTTGTCGATATCTTCTACCTGCAACACACAATGTGGGTTGCCCATTGATACTGCGCCAATCTTATATCGAATGCCTTCTGCATCAATCATGTAGGTATCAGACTGCTGTGCAAAACGTAACGGAATCTTTTCGGGCTCTAATCGTGGCTTGCCCATATTGATGGTGATTAAACCATTATCTTCCATCACAGTATTCATGGTTGCGGTATTGGTCGATAGCCGTAATTCACGTTTCCATGTTAAGCCTTTTTGCCGAACATACTTAGCTACCGCCCTTGCTCCATTTCCACAGTGCCCTGCTTCACTACCGTCAGCATTAAAGATTCGGAAGTGAAAATCGGCCTCAGGATGTTGTGGCGCTTCGATCATCAGCAACTGATCAAAGCCTATACCAAAGTTTCGGTGTGCTAGTTGGCTAATTTGACCTTGGTTTAGGTATACCGGCTGAGAAATGGCGTCCACCACCATAAAATCGTTACCAATACCCTGCATTTTAGTAAACGGGACAATCATTGATCCTCCCCTTTAGCTTCCTGATCTTCTTCAACCTCTTGATTTTCTGACTGTTTTTCTGGCTCTTTCTCGGGCATGAATAAAGGTCCTTTCTGCCCACAAGCAGCCAAAACCAGCACGGCCAAGCTCATCATCCCCAGCTGCCGTAAACGTTTTATCGTCATCGTAATCTTTTTTTAAGAAAATAAGTCTTATCTTGCAATAGCTTGGTTTTGACTGCAAGCGTGATTGCAATCAACCTCACATCTGGCACAATATTCAACCATCAAAGAATCAACGAGTTCGCACTATGACCACTCTGACTGAAACTGAATTCAACGACAAGATGGATGACACCATCATCGCCATAGAAGAGGCTTTGGATGAGCTTGATGAGTTGGATATTGACTATGAAACCAGTGGTGGAATTTTGACCATTACTCTCGAGAATGGGACAAAAGTCATCATAAACCGTCAAACACCACTCAAACAATTATGGCTAGCGGCAAAAGACGGTGGCTATCATTTAGACTGGAATAACGGGCAATGGCAAACCGACAAAGACCAAGAGTCGCTTGAAGCCCTTCTTGACCGAGTATTAAGTCAGCAGGCCGGCGAAGCCGTATCCCTGTCTTTAAGCTACTAATTCCATACAACCAATAATTATTAGGATTACTATGAGCGACAACAACTCAGAATTATTGCCGTGCGTTTCCGTCAACCCGAGCAGCGAACCAAAAGCTACTGTAATCTGGTTGCACGGCCTTGGCGCTGATGGCCATGATTTCGAACCTATTGTACCTGAACTAAAATTACCACCTGAGCTGGGCGTTAAATTTATTTTCCCACACGCCCCCGTTATGCCTGTCACTATTAATGGCGGCTACGAAATGCGTGCTTGGTATGATATTCGCGACGCTGACTTGGCTAATCGCGAAGATAAAGAAGGAGTACGACAGTCTTCTGAGCTCGTCAAAAAGATCATAGACTCAGAAATTGAGTCAGGGGTTCCGAGTGACAAAATCGTTTTAGCTGGTTTCTCACAAGGTGGTGCTATTGCTCTTCACTTAGCCACTCGCTTTGATCAAAAGCTTGCTGGCATTGTTGCATTATCGACTTACCTTACAATGCCGGACGCTTTAGCTGATGAAAAAGAAAACGCGAATATAGACACTCCTGTGTTTATGGCGCATGGCTCGCAAGATCCTGTCGTCCCTATGCAGCGAGGCCAATACAGCGCCAAAGTGCTAGACGACAATGGCTTTAAAGTCAGTTGGCAGGATTACCCCATGGCTCACGCCGTCTGCTTAGAAGAAATTCAAGCATTGGGGCAGTTTTTGAATAAAGTCTTGGGCTAAAAATCTTACTTAAATATCTATGACCAGTAGTTACTACCGGTCATAGATGTCAAAATTCACAATCGGCTTCCACATCGTAGCCTAAATAGTAGTAACTCTGCCAAAACGGATGTTCCCTACCCTTTTCTTCATCCCACATATAAAACCGCACGCCTTCCGAAGTCGTACAGTAATCAACAACATCCTTTAACTCATTACTATTAATATCTAGTTGTTTTTGTTTACCCAAAGAGCTCTGCATCACTACTACGCCTAACTCTTCAGCTGAAATAGACTGCTCTTTCGATATAACTTCATAAAAATGGTTACCCTCTGCTCGATTAACCGCAGCCCGACCTTCCATCAACGCAGCACAAGTCTCTGCCGACCCATAGCCTACTACGCTAACCTTTATCACTTGTTGAGCTTTGCCCACAAGAATGATGTCGTCTTGGGGAGTCAGTTCTTTTTGCGAAGCAACACAACTACCATGATACCAACCGAGCGCTTCTGGCTTATTGCTACTGTCAGCAACAGCAGTATCCGTTGTTTTACACGATGCGAGGAATATAATTAGCGTCAACAAAAATAATTTCAATATTTATCTCCCGTTATACGACCAATGCGGAGCATCAGGCTTTAATTTCTTTACCCCGTAGGACTCACCAACTTTATGCAAAGCCGTATTTCTTTTGTAGGGAGGTTACATTATGCCAAGTGCGCGTAAACACCATTTTGGTTCAGGAACCAACGACTGAACCGGTCTTGTGGTATGGGCTTTGAAATAAAATAACCTTGCGCCATATCGCAGTCAGTGTGTTTTAAGTAATCATAAACTTCTTGCGTCTCGACACCTTCAGCTATAGTTTTTATGCCCATCTTTTGCGCTAACGTCACCGCGGCATCGACAATGTAGACAGCGCCTTTATCATCAGGAAGACGTTTAATGAACGATTGATCAATTTTGATCAGCGAAACGGGCAATCGATGTAAGTATTGTAACGAAGAGTACCCTGTTCCAAAGTCATCAATGGAAATACTAAAGTTTGCTTCTGCTAGACGCACCAGCTCATCAATGGCCTGCTCCATATCCACCACAATAGCGCTCTCTGTGACCTCAAGCTCTATCCAGCGACCATCAATCTGATACTCATCCAGCAGAGCAATCACGCGGTCCGTGAAGTTCGGATGCAGAAGGTTTCGCGTTGAAATGTTGACTGAAACGGGTATTTCAACGCCCTGAAGCTTCCACTGTTTGTGTTGTTCTATGGCTTCGCGCAGAGCAAACTCGGTAATGGTTTGGATTAAAGTACTTTGCTCGGCACGTGCAATAAAGACTCCCGGCGTCAACAACCCTCTCTGCGGGTGCTGCCAGCGTAACAACGCTTCAACACTACGAATATCCCCCGTTCTTAAGTCCACTTGTGGCTGATAGTACAAACACAACTGCTTGGTTTTAATCGCCGTTTGCAATTCTCCCAAGATGGACAAATTTTCTTCAGTCTGGGTCACGATTTTAGGATTAAATGCCGTCATCTCCATGGCTCGCTCTCTAACCAGCGCAAGCGCGGCTTCCGCTCGATGAAGATATACTTGTGGCTCTAACTCAATTGTTTTGAACTCGACATAACCAACCCGTGTTTCAACATGCACAGAAATATCGTTATAAGTCACCGCTTCCTTGAGCAAAACGCTCAAGCTATCTAAAAACTTTTGATTGGTTTCAGGATCTTTATCCAGCACGATGGCCAACTGCGCCGAGTCGGTATGGTAGATATCATCACCGCCATTGAGCGCCAGCCGACGCGCCATTTGGCGGGTCGCATCATCAATAACACCAAATCCAAATACCGACTTTAGTTCAAGAATATTATCAATCGCCACCACAGCAAGGATGATGTTATCGCCAGCATAACTTTCTTTTTCGAAACGTTTTAAGTCATTAAATAGCGCATTTCGGTTAGGTAACATGGTCGTCGGGTTATAGTTTGATAACCAACGCAACCGCTTCATATACTTAATCACGCTATCGCTTGCAAAACCACTTACCGAACCTATCAGCACAAAGAAGCCCATTCGATAAAGCCAATTTGCTGTCTTTTGCATCTCCCCAGTTGCTACATTGATCGGCATAAAAGGCCCAAGAACAATACCTGCAATGATCGCCATAACGATACCGCCTTTGATTCCGAAGACGAATCCTGCAAGCAAAATAGGGATATACATGGAATGTGAATAGACATACTTAATGCCGCCGGTTAGAAAAACCAGCAGATAGACAAGCGCAGCCGATGTTAAGAGTATTGGAATCATCAAGCGGCGAATTATTATTTTATGCCGCTCTACCCAGTCTAAAAACTTTGGAGCTTCCATTCTGACCTCCATTGGCAACTGAGTAGCAACCTTCAGCTAAGAAATTACTACTACCAAGACCATACTAGAGCTAACCTTAACTATTTACAAGTTTCTCATGTTTAAAATACGCTTATTTTCAACAAGTTATTTAAGATTTGTAATGCTCTACTATGGATTTTCTGAGCGTTTTAAGCGACTATTAGTGACATGAGTGATGAACAAGACATGCCGACCAATTCAAGCCAGCTCCCTGATTTTTGTCAGGCAGCAACTGTATATCTGACGGTTATCGCCAGTATTCTACTAGCATTATTGCTCAGCCTGGTTACTCCCGAGTGGCATACCAGTTTCTGGTATAACCTTAGTCTGCATTCCTTTTTTGTACTGTGGGTCTCGCTAACTAGCCTTGGTCTTCTTTGCTTATTACGACGTTATCTACCAGTAAAAATTTTATCGCAGTTGTCGTTAAAGCGCTTTTCTGGTCTCGCCATCACCATTATTTTATTCGTGACGCTTTGCTTTAGCTTACTGATTAGCTTTTATTTAAGCCAAGAGCCTTCGTTGTGGTTTTTATTGCGCAATTTAATTATCGCCTTCATCGTCAGCGGTGTTTTTTTCCGCTACTTTTATTTACGTGAAGACAGCGTTCGCCGCATACAGTCAGAAGCTGAGGCGAGAGTCCAAGCTTTACAGTCGCGCATTAGGCCACACTTTCTTTTCAACAGCCTCAATACTTTAGCCAATCTCACAGCCGTCGATCCTGAAAAGACAGAGCAAATGATTTTGGACATGGCCGATATTTTCCGTGCGAGTATGCAACGCTCCGATGTCTTAATTCCGTTCTCTGACGAAAAGCAGTTATGCCAACAATACCTCAGCCTTGAGAGCCAGCGATTAGGCGACCGCTTAGCCGTCGAGTGGCAGGTTAATCATATTGCCGAGAATCTTTTAGTACCGCCACTGCTACTGCAGCCTTTACTTGAAAATGCGGTATATCATGGTATCCAAAAGCACCCTCAAGGCGGCACCATTCGCATCAAAGGCGTCAGTTACCAAAAATATATTCAGCTTGAGATTACCAACCCAATGCCTCCAGCTGACGTTGAGCATCACAAAGGCAATTCAATGGCTTTGAAAAATATCCGTCAAAGACTTGAAGTGTTATATGGAAATAAGGCACAGCTTACGTATCATCAGGCTCAAAGCCAGTTCTATTGTATTGTTAAGATACCAAAACAGTTGTGATGAAGATTGGGGAGCTGTGATGAAAGATTGGAGAGCTTAGCACCATGCTGAAAACGATCATAGTTGATGATGAACAACCTGCTCGCCAGCGGATCCGCCGCCTGCTAGACGATTACGCTGAGCTTGAAGTAATGGCCGAAGCCAGCAATGGTGAAGAAGCTTTGGAGCTCATTCAGCGACAACAACCGGACTTGGTTTTTTTAGATATCTCCATGCCCGTCATGAATGGGGTCGAGCTAGCACACATTCTCAGCAAAGATTTTCCTCATTTAAAAATTATCTTCACCACCGCTTACGATCAATATGCTTTAGAGGCGTTTGATGTTAATGCCGTCGATTATTTGCTGAAGCCCATCCGTAAAGAACGTCTTAATAAAGCATTATCCAAACTGATAAAGCCCCAAGTAAAAGATGAATTCATCACTGTGCGCGAGCGTGACACGGTGCGTAAGATTCTATTGAAGAACATTTTACTGTTACACTCCGATCAAAAATACATCGAAATTCACCTGCATGATAAAACCCTGCTCAGTGGTGAGAGTCTTAAGGACTTAGAAACACGTTTTCCGCAGTTTTTTCTTCGCATCCACCGCTCGACCTTGGTGAATCGCAGGCACTTTTACGGTATTGAGCAAGACGATGGCCAGTGTGTCGCTTTATTGAGAGACTGCTCGATCAAGCCAATTATCAGCCGCCGCCACCAAGCTGACGCTCGACAGTTTTTACAATCTTCTAGCGACTAAAGTCGTTAAAACTAGGCTAACTGACTGGAATTTATGCTAAACTTGCAACAAATTTCTGTAGTCAGTCTTGGTCCACACTAACAGACCATAATTTATGAGCATTTCAACCATTAGAATCGCAACGCGCCAAAGCCCACTAGCTCTTTGGCAAGCAGAGTATATCCAGCAACGCCTTGAATCTATTCACCCTGAATTAACGGTAGAACTGGTTCCGATGACCACTAAAGGCGACAAAATTCTAGGGACACCTCTGAGTAAAATTGGCGGCAAAGGTTTGTTCGTTAAAGAGCTGGAACAAGCCATGCTCGACAATCGCGCCGATATCGCTGTTCACTCCATGAAAGACGTGCCCTATAAATTTCCAGAAGGTCTGGAGTTAAAGGTGATTTGCGAACGCGAAGACCCCAGCGACGCTTTCGTCTCTAATAACTACCACAGCATAGACGATCTGCCCGTTGGCGCGACCGTGGGCACTTCAAGCCTTCGTCGTAAAATGCAAATATTGGCTTTACGCCCCGATCTCCACATTACAGATTTACGCGGCAATGTTGGCACTCGACTCTCTAAATTAGACATGGAGCAGTACGACGCCATTATTCTTGCTTCTGCTGGGTTAATTCGTTTGAAGCTTGCGGATCGTATCGCTAGCCGTTTTGAGCCAGAACAATTATTGCCGGCACCGGGCCAGGGAGCCGTCGGCATCGAAGCTCGCACCAACAGTCCTGAGCTGGATGAGTTGTTAGCGCCGTTACAAGACGACCATACGGCTTACCGCGTAAAAGCCGAACGCGTTATTACGCAGACGCTTCAAGCCAGCTGTTCCGTTCCTATCGCTGCTTTCTCTACGATCAATGACCAAACACTATCCTTGAGAGCTCTGGTCGGTGGCATCGACAACCAGATGATCGAAGCGAAAGCTGAAGGCAACCTTGCAGACGCCGAGGCTATCGGCAAAACTGCTGCAGATTCGTTGCTGGCTCAAGGCGCAAAAGAAATGATAGAAGCACTGGGCACTGACCACTAATAACAGGACAAGAGTTTGTGAGTACTCAATTACACGTTATCGTCACTCGCCCCTCACCCTATGGTGAAGAGCTATGCGGTGAACTCGAACATAACGGCATTGTTAGTACTCACAGCCCTCTCATATGCTTTGAGCCGGACGCTAGCTTCAGTAGTGAGCAAAGACTTTCTGCCTTGGAGCAAGCTGACACATGGATTTTTGTCAGTCGCCAAGCGGTAAATTTCTGTTTCGACGGTTTCACCAGCCAGCAAATGTCCTCCCTTTTGCAGCTAAGTCAGTCAAAAACCATTATTGCGGTAGGCGATGCCACTGCGGACTCCCTGCAACAACTTAATTTTGTAGTACTCACTCCTCCCACGCCCAACAGCGAAGGTATGATTGCTCTTCTAGAGCAACACCAGCGGCAAAACAAGTCCACGCTGCTCATTCGTGGCAACCAAGGACGTAAACTATTGCAAGATTACTTCTCGGCACAACAGCTGACTATTTTGCCCGTCTATCAACGGCAAGCCACAGGACAGCAATTACCTCGGATGACTGAATCATCCGCTATCGTGGTCACTAGCGGACAACTCATGGAGTTAGTCGCTAATCAAGTCAGCGAAAGTTCTCAACGAAAGGCTTGCAGCATAATTTCAGGCAGCCAAAGAATCAGCGAAATCGCTCAACAATTTGGCTTTACAAATTGTTATACTGCAAGCAATGCTTCAAATGACGAACTGGTTAAAAGCTGCATTTTATGGCGAAATGACGTAAGTTAAGACCATAATATTGAACAAAGCGATATCTCAATAAAACACTTGAATTCATAACTAGAGAAGGCACTGATGAGCAACAAGGAAAACAACACAGAATCTCAAGATCCTCGCCCAGAGGAACAGTCTCAACTGACCCACGAAGACTCTTCTAGTAAAGACACTACGGAGACAGCTTCATCACACGATGAACAAGCTGCTGCCGATTCAGTATTTGATGAGCCGACGCTTGATGGCGACAGTAAGTCTCCTTCTGAACAACCGACACCACCAAAAAACTCTAAGAAAGGTCAAGGCTCCGGTTCGAAACCAATCAAGTGGTTTATTTTCCTGATATTAATTGCCGCTATTGCTTATGCTGTCTTTTTTGGCTGGCAAAAGTGGCAAGACTACCAAGATAACATGAATAAGGCTGATCGCATTGACCAGCTTGAGCAGCAGATGTCGACACAGCAACAAAACTTAGAATCAAAAATCTCTCAACAAACTGATTCAATCAGGTCTCTGTTATCAGACCTTCAACAAAACCAGCGTTATATTAACCAGCTCCAAGAGCAATTAGGTTCGACACAACGCAAGTTCCAAGCCTTAAACTCTGATAAACAACAGGACTGGCTGTTTAACGAAGCGGAATACCTCATTCGAGAAGCATCCTATAAGTTGAACTTTACAGATGATGCTGCTTCGATTATTGCGCTACTACAAGCTGCGGATAATCAATTGTCCGAATTAAACGACGGCTCTTTGACTAAGGTCAGACAGGCAATCAGCCAGGATATTAACGCCGTCCGAGGCAGTGGAAACCTTGATATTGAAGGCGTAGCGATTTCGATTGAAACACTTAAGAATAACCTTAGCCAATTAGAGCTAGCCAGTGTGCAACTGGCTAGTGAGTCGCCTGAGCCACAGGAAGCTTCTTCGGAGACCGATATCTCAAGCTGGCAGCACTTTAAGAACTCGATGTCTCATGCAGCCAGTAAATACTATACGGTGCACCAATTCGACGAATCGACTCAGCCATTTATTAGCCCACGAAAAGATCGTTTGTTGCGCGAAAACATATTGCTCAACTTACAGACAGCACAGCTTGCTGCTTTGCAGAATAACCAAGCGCTATACGAATCTAACCTGAATAGCGTTAAGCAATGGGTCGAGCAGTATTTCAAACAAAAGCCAGCAACCACACAGGCTTATTTAACTCAGCTTAACGAATTACTCAGTAGCTCTGTCGAGCTAGATCTTCCCGCTTCACTTCAGTCTTATCAGTTAATCAGCGATATCTCGCAGCAAAAAGTTAAGCAGTGGTTAGAGTCAGGCAGTAGCAAGGATGAGCCAGAAGCAGGCTCTCAAGATACGGGCTCTCAAAATACGGACAGTGACACATCAAGCGAGGAGGCTCCATCAGTATGAAATTGAAATGGATCATCCTTATCGCGCTATTTGGTGGACTAATATTAGGCCCGCTGATCAGCAATGTTCCGGGCTCTACCTACATCTTACTCGATAAAACGGCTATCGAATTTAAGAATAATTTTGCCATCGCTTTAGTCTTACTATCCCTCCTTGGCTTATGGATGCTGTGGCTACTCATCCGCTATTTGCTGAAGACTAGCAACATTACGGTGGGCTGGTTTGGCGATAGAAACTTACGTAAAGCCCGCCAACAAACGATTGATGGCATGATTGCTTTAGCGGAAGGTCACTGGAAAACGGCAGAAGAATTGCTTATAAAGGGTTCAAAGTTCCGCGACACAAAGCTTATCAACTTCCTTGCCGCTGCTCGCGCCGCGCAAGAACAGGACGATGATAAAAGTCGAGACCAGTACTTACAGGCCGCGGCTAAAGCTCAACCCGATGCTCATATAGCCATAGGTCTTACACAAGCTCAACTGCAAATTCAGCACCGCCAGTTCGAGCAAGCTCTGGCAACACTGAGTCATTTACGCGACATGTCGCCGCATCACCCGTATGTTTTGAAGCTCTTGCACCAACTCTACACACGCCTTTCGGAGTGGGAAAAGGTCTTAGAATTACTTCCCAAGCTGCGCAAATACCGTGTTTATAGCCCTGAACGCATCGATGATATTGAAGTCATTGCCTGGGCTGAACTGCTTAGTGTTAAAGCCCAGCGAGAAGGTTTGCCTGCGGTGAATGACTTATGGTTAAAGCTGCCTAAAAACGTCCGCAAGCGCCCACAAACTCAGTTGGCTTATGCGGACATCTTGGCCGATCACCATCAATACGATCAACTTGAACTGCATATCAAAGACTCCATGAAGCAACAGTGGCAAGAACCTTTAGCCCAGCTTTACGGCATGATCGAAAGCCAGGAACCGTCGAAAACCCTTGCCACTGCTGAAACTTGGCTTAAGCAGAAACCACACAACACGACCTTATTAACCACACTAGGTAAGTTGTCATTAAGAGCACAGCTTTGGGGTAAAGCTAAAAGTTATTTGGAAAAAAGTATTGAGCAGAAGCCCACCGCCGAAGCCCATTACTATTTAGGACAAGCTTATCGTGAACTTGGCCACCCAATACAAGAGCAGGAAGCATATTATCAGGGCCTTTCCAATGAAGTTAAGCCAGCTAGAAATTATGACATAGCTTCGGAATTAACTGAGCAAGATTAACAGCTTTACAATTAATGCAAAAAAGGCGGTTTATTGACCGCCTTTTTTATTCATTAGCACTCGTCAAATAGCACTATTTAAATCATTTTATCGGTTGGAATTTTGGGTTTTGGTTCTAACTTTTGATATTTCATGAACAGTCCCAATCCAATTACAATCAATAAAACACCGACTGAAGACACAACATTGGGTAGTTCAGAATCAAGCAATACATAGCCACCAACTATCACAAACAATATTTCAAATGCTTGAGTCGCATCAACTGCCGCAATTTCCGTGGTGTTAGCTGCCTTATTTCTAGCCATAATAAACAAACCCGTCGCAATAACCCCTGACAAAAGCGCCACAATTGCAGTGCTGGTCAGCTGCCCAACTGACGGCTGCTGTGGCTGCACGACTGCGATCAATATTAGCCACAAGGGTAATGTGCCAACCGAGAGAAGCCATATTTTTGCGAACACATCATTCAATAACCGACTTTTTATATGAGGGATTCGCTTATGCGTTCCATACTTCGCTTCCCACAATATCTGGTTACCCAATGGATAACAAAAAGCCGCGATTAATACCGGAACAGCGCCATAAATCAGTTGATCCGACGTCATGGTGTGCAGGTGACTCAAATTAACCAACACCACCCCAGAAAAAATGACAATAGCGAAGACCCAGACCAAAGGATGGGAGCTTTTACCCAGAAGCCCAAAAATGATTAAAGCCGCGACCAATGTAAATTGCCACGTTGCGGAAATAATCCAGCCAGGCGTGTGATCGGCGCTATAGCATAGGAACAAGTAGAAGAAACCAAAGCCGATGGTTCCAGTGATGATCCAGAAACTTTTATAATCTAATAACAGCCGCGTCATCTCTCTTAGGTAGGACACACCACTTCGTATTAAAAGAAACAGGGTTAAGAATATAATAACAAAGCCATAACGAAGACTAGCAGACCAAAGCCAATGACCGCCAGCCGCGCTCATTGCCTCATTCAGTACAAAGGTTGCACTAAAGAATACACCGGAAAGTATTCCTAAACCCATCAACTTTAACATGTGAAGAGCTCAAAGATTTAAAGCTCATTATTATGGTGTAATTATTACAATTTGAATAGATAGTTTTCGTAAATTAGGGCAATTATAATTCTTTGATACTGATGATTTGTTGCTTGGCAGCCGGCTCATCCTCATTGCTTATTGTTTCGCTAAAATCACACTCGACACACTCGCGTACAAACACATCATCCTCGTAATAACACACGATAGTATCCATCTCTTTACACTCTGGGCAGCGAGCGCCAGCGACGAAGCGTTTTTGGGTGGTTTTATGGCTCATTGAATTTGTTGACCGATTGCTATAAGGTGCTTTTTCGACCCTTACAAAGAAGAGTGCTTAGACAGGCTAGTCTAACATAAAACGACAAAACTATGAGCTGGTTAAGCATCCTACCGCCCATCGTGGCCATTATTTTCGCTATCTGGAAGCGCGAAGTGACAGTCGCCCTTTTGCTGGCTATCTTCACCGCCTCCCTGATTATTGTAGGCGGCAATCCAGTTTACGCTTTCACCGACACGGTTGAGCGTATTATTAACGTCTTTTCTAGCGCCTACAACACCCGCATCCTGATGTTTAGCTTACTTATTGGCGCGTTGATCCAGCTGATCAAAATCTCGGGTGGGGTCACCGCATTTGTTGACTGGCTCACTCGACGCAGCTTAGTCAATAACCAACGTAAAGCGGGCATGTTACCAACGATCCTCGGCAGCTCTATCTTTATCGACACAAACATGAGCGTCCTAACGGCTGGTCTATCGTCTCAAGCATTATTCGATAAATTCAAAATGAGCCGTTTACGGCTGGCCTACATTATTGATTCCACCTGTGCCCCGATCAGCGTCTTGATCCTGCTAAACGGCTGGGGTGCCGCGATCTTAGGTTATGTCGAAGAAACGTCTGTCACAGATCCAACAGGAGTCATGCTCGGCAGTATCGGCCTCAATTTCTACGCGATTGTGACCTTAATTATCGTGCTTTATACCGTGCTTAGCACTAAAGTCCATGGCCCCATGCGCACCATGGAACAAAACCTTAAGAAAACCGAAGAAGTTGAGCGATCGCTACCTGAATCCACAAAAAAGCGTTACATGCTCTTGCCGTTAGTCTTTATGGTCGTCAGCATTTTAGTCTTTATGTTTATTACTGGTGATGGCGATTTACGCAAAGGTTCGGGCTCCGAATCCGTATTATGGTCGGTAATATTATCCACTTTGTTAGCGTTTGCTTTGCTGCGTTTCGATGCTAAAAAGCCCACCAAAGAGTTGATGGAGCAATCATTTAAAGGCCTCGGCAACTTATTGCCGTTAGTGACCTTGGTCTTATTGGCTTTCGCGCTATCCTCAGCCATGGGCGACTTAAAAACCGGTGAATTCGTCGCGCAAGCAGTGGGCGACTTTATACCGCTATGGTTAATTCCGGCGCTAATATTCGTCTTAGCAGGCTTTATTTCTTTCACCACAGGCACTTCGTGGGGGACTTTTGGTATTTTAATTCCTATCGCCATCCCACTAGCTCTTGCTCTAGGGATATCACCAAGCCTTGTGCTTGGCGCGGTATTAGGTGGCGCCGTGTTTGGTGACCACGCTTCACCAATTTCTGACACCACCGTGATCTCGTCGTTAGCCGCCGGCTGTGACTTACTCGATCACGTTAAAACCCAGTTACCTTACGCACTAACCGCTGGTGGTATCAGCGTCGTTTTATATATTATTTCGGGTCTAGTTCAATAAATGGCTTTTTCAAAAAACTATGAGTAAACCACTACGCTACGGGGTCGTCGGTAACCCAATCTCACACAGCATGTCGCCACAGTTACACCAGCAGTTTGCAAAGCAGACCGGTATTAGTATTGTGTATTCTAAATACTGCCCAAGCACCAAAGGTTTTAATCGCGTGCTTAACGACTTCTTTCAAAGTGGCGGTAAAGGCTTAAATGTCACAGCGCCTTTTAAACTCGACGCTTTAAACTACGCGGATATTATTACGGATCGCGCCAAAGATTCTAATAGCGTTAATACACTGGTTTACACGCCCGAAGGCATTCTTGGCGATAGCACCGACGGCATGGGTTTTTTACGTGACCTATACGCCAAACAAAAAGAACACAGCATCGATTTCCAAAACAAACGTGCTGTGCTACTTGGCGCAGGCGGTGTCGCCCGCTGTATCGCCCAATCACTATTGCTCGACGGCTTCGAGGTTTACTTAATCAATCGAACTCAAAGCAAAGCCGAGCAGCTGGCAAAAGACCTGTCTCACTTGGGCACCATTGAGCTCTACTCAGAATCTATCGCGGTTGATCTCATCGTCAACTCCGTCAGCTTTAACGCAGACAAATTCTTAGATCAAATTACAGTAGCCGCCAACGCCGTCGCCTACGACCTCAACTACGGCGACAAAGCAGGATTATTTCTCGACGCAGCAAAACCGCATACCAACCACCAAATTCATGGGCTAGGCATGTTGATTGAACAAGGTGCAGAGTCGTTTGGACTTTGGACGGGGAAGTATCCTGATACGTCTTTGGTTTCTTTGTAATTTCTATGTCATTCCACCGTTAAATCGCTGAATCTAGTGATTTTTACGATGTTTCGCCTTTCAGCGAGTTACTTTTCTTGCGTGGACAAGAAAAGTAACCAAAAGAAGTCCACCCCTATATTGAGATCATTCTACGAATGATTTCCTTCGAACAAACCAAGTTACTTAACGCACCGTGAAATACAGTCCCTCCATGGCCTGTTTTTCACTATCAAAATCATCCACGATTTTGATTGCTATAACTTGCTTTATCCTCAGCTCAATATAAAGGGTAGGTAGCGCTTCACTTAGCTGATATATTCAACTAAACGTTACTAATTTAGAATAACAAGATAAATCTAATTAAATTTAAAGGAGTATACTTTGGATCTTTTTCATTCTTTATGGAATATTGATTGGGCTAAGGTTACGAATATTTTCTCCATCTTCAGTACATTAGCCATTATTATCATTAGTATTTTTGGATTAAATACATGGCGTAAACAACTAAAAGGTACTAGTGAGTATGAGTTATCCAAAAAAGCTATACTATTAACATATGAGGTACAGCAATTAATTCAGGATGTCAGAAACCCAATGTTGCACCTACCCAGAGAAGAGGTTGAATCTGGTAATCGCCTTGAAGCCGAACAAAAGATTTACTCAGACCGATTTGAATTACTTGATAATAAATGGGCCCAACTTAGGACTGTTATACTTGAATCGAAAGTTATTTGGACCAATGCTGCTACTGAAAGTTTTGAAGACCTAAAAAGAGTTATTGGTAAACTTAGAGGTGCCATTTGGCTACATTTCTGGATGAAAGGTGCATATGCTGGACCTGGTACTACCGTAGACGATAGTCCAGAAAGAAAACAGCAAAACGACAAAGTCGTTTATTTCATATCGGACTCTGATGACTTTTCTACAGAAATAAATAAAGCGGTTCAACAAGTTGAAAACTTTTTTAAACAGAAGGTCAGAGGTAAGTAAGCTTCATAATATTCTGCTTATAGAGACTTAAACTTGTCTAGCTTCTGAGCTAGGGCAAGGCGCGGCAAAACAGTATGAGAATGCGGAGCGTACTGAAGTACGTGAGCACATTCGAATACTGTTTTAACAAAGCATTGCCGACGATCAGATGCTAGATACGATTGGTGGGTGGTGAATCATCTGCACCCTATTCCCATCCGGATCCATGCAATAGAAGCTGGTAGCGCCGTCGCGGTGGCGGCGTGGCTCTGTGAGCATCTGTACGCCGTGATGCTTTAGAAAATCGAACCACTGATCCACTTCATCGGCGTTATTCATGATAAAGCCAAGGTGATCGAGTTTTTGACCGCCAGACGTGTTCAAATCGGGCTGTTTACGGTGCAGGGCGAGGTTGTCGTGACCTTTTGAGGTTAAGTAGACGTTGTCCTCGTCAGGACGCCATTCGACGTCCATACCGAGTAATTTAACGTAAAAGTGCTCTACGGCAGCTAAGTCATCAACAAATAGCGCTAAATGGCGCATGCCGAGGTGTTGGGCTGGTCGATTCATTATTGAATGACTCCTTAACTAGACTGGCACGATTTCGAAACTGGTTTCGACCGGCATATTCGGATCCAGCGAGTGCATGACCGAACAATACTTTTCTACCGATAAATCCACGGCTTTTTTGACTTGCTTGGTCGATAAGTCTTTGCCTCGGACTACGAATTTAAGCTTTAAACCTGTAAAACGGCGTGGTGGCTCGTCGGCACGATCCGAGTCTACTTCACAGTGACAGCCAGTGATATTTTGGCGAGCTTTTTTAAGTATCATAACGACATCCACCGATGAGCAAGCGCCTATCGACATCAATAGATTTTCCATTGGCGAGACGTAATCGCCCTCGCCACCGAACATAACGTTCTGTCTTTTGCTGTTTTTTCCAATAAAATTGAGGTCATTGACCCAGTCGACAGTTACTTTCATGTGATTTGTGACCCAGTTTGAACTTTTAAAGGCTATATAGTGCCACAACAAATTTGATTTTAAAGAGGCACGGCACTAAGATTTCATGCTATATTTTGAAAGATTACAACAAAATAGGAAATAATATATGGCGTTACCTTATCATTTGGCTCAAGACGAGACCATTCAGTGGTTCCTGAATCATTGTCAGAGGCGCCGTTTCCCTACTAAAAGCACTCTTATCTACGCTGGCGACTCGTCCAATACACTGTATTTCTTGCTAGAAGGCTCAGTTACTGTATTAATTGAAGACGACGAAGGCCGTGAGTTAGTGCTTGCTTACCTTAATCCAGGTGATTTCTTCGGTGAAATGGGCTTATTCACCGACGAGCATGATCGTACTGCTTGGGTAAGAACTAAAACCGAATGTGAAGTTGCGGAAATCAGTTACGAGAAATTCCGTCAGCTGACCAAAGAAAATCCAGACGTTTTATTCAAGTTAGCGACGCAATTGGCTAATCGCTTGCAAAAGACCAGCCGTAAAGTCGGCGATTTGGCATTCCTAGACGTTACCGGTCGTGTTGCACACGCGCTGTTAGAGTTAGCGAAAGAGCCAGACGCTATGACACACCCTGACGGCATGCAGATTAAAGTCACCCGCCAAGAGTTGAGCCGTATCGTTGGTTGTTCTCGTGAAATGGTTGGGCGTGTTTTGAAAGCGCTTGAAGAACAAGATCACATCCATGTTAAAGGAAAAACCATGGTGATCTACGGCGCTCGATAAGAGCTGCTAAGAATATATATTTTGTCGTAATTCAGCCCTGCAACTGCAGGGCTTTTTTATGCCTGTTTCCCAGCTTCAATAAAATTCTTCAACAGCTGATGCCCTTTCTCGCTCAAAATCGATTCGGGATGGAACTGGACGCCTTCGAGCTTGAGGGTTTTGTGTTTAATGCCCATGATGTATTCCAGCTCGCCTTCTTCGTCTTCGGTCCAAGCAGTAATTTCAAACTCTTCTGGCAGGCTCGGTTCCTCAACAATCAAAGAATGATAGCGCGTTGCTTCAAGCGGATTTGGCAATCCTGCGAACACGCCAGTGTCTTTATGATAAATTGGCGAGGTTTTACCATGCATCACTTGTTTCGCTTGGATGACTTTGCCGCCGAAAACTTGAGCCATCGCTTGGTGACCAAGACAAACGCCTAATATTGGGTAGTCTGTGGCTAGTTTTTGCAGAATATCGAGTGTCACACCCGACTCATTCGGTGTACAAGGGCCTGGCGAAATCACAATATAATCAGGCTTTAGGTCTTTTACTTCTTCAACCGTCAGTTCGTCATTACGCTTAACCAAAACATCCAGCTCTAATTGACCGAAATACTGCACTAGGTTGTAGGTGAACGAGTCATAATTATCCACCATCAATAGCTTTTTGCGACTAGCTGGTGGTGACTTAATGATGATGGTGCCAATACCGAAACCTAGACTCAGCAACAACATGGTGATTAATGGCCAATGATTAGCGACAAAGCCTGTTTCGCCCTCATAGCTACTCTTTTGAGAACAATAATCATCGTCATAATGAAAACTACCGCCAGCGTCGAGACACTGTTCAATTGCCGCTTGATCGCTAGCGTAATGAGCCAGCGTTGCCAAAATCATTAAGGCTGCAAATATCCACCAAACTTTACGCATACATCACCTTACGCATTTATAACCTCACGCATAAACATCTTCCCCCACCGAAATCATCGGAATTAACGCCTCTAGGCTGTCGACAACAGTGTGGGGAATCTCCTGAGGCCTAATATCACTCGCCATCAAGGCATAACCGTAGCTAACGCCAACAAAGGGCATAGCGGCATTCACCGCTGCTTGTGCATCTTTCGACGAATCCCCAATCATCCAACTGTCTTCTGGCTGGATGCCCAAGTTACGACAAACATGCAGTAGCGGTTCAGCGCTTGGTTTCTTCTCCACCAAACTATCGCCACCCAACACCAGCTCAAAATACTCATCCAGTTTTAGGTGTTTTAAGATCGGGTCTATTAACTCATGCGGTTTGTTGCTAACCACCGCCATCTTTATTCCAGCCACCTTGAGATAGTCTAAAAATCCTTGAACACCATCGAACATCACTGAACGATCTGCGGGCAAGGCTCGATAAAACTGCATGAATAATCGATAGGTTTGATCATACCACTCAGACTTGCCAAAAAAGTCCAAGGCATGCTCCACAAATACTTGCGCGCCACCACCAATCCAGCGTTTTACTTGGTTCAATGGTTGTTGTGGTAGGTCTAATTCTTCAAAGGTATTGTTTGCCGCGATCTGAATGTCCGCGGCACTATCGACGAGCGTCCCATCAAGGTCAAAAATAACCAGCTGGGGCGATTTCAGTGATGTCATAATTATCGTGATGCGCCTTTTTCAGCATTGTCCTTCATCTGTTTCACCGTTGCTTGATAATCATCGGTGTTAAAAATAGCAGAACCCGCGACAAAGGTATCGACGCCACAAGCTGCAATTTCTTCGATGTTGTCGATTTTGACACCACCATCAATCTCAAGGCGAATGTCACGGCCTGTTTGATCAATCAGCTGGCGAACCTGTTGGCATTTGCGCAATGTTGAAGGGATAAAGCTTTGCCCACCAAAACCTGGATTAACCGACATTAACAATACTAAATCGACTTTATCAATGATGTATTCCAAGGCGCTAACTGGAGTCGCAGGGTTTAATACCACGCCTGCCTTACAGCCGTGCTCTTTAATCAAACCAATAGTACGGTCGACATGTTTGGAAGCTTCTGGATGGAAGCTAATATAGGTCGCACCAGCTTTGGCAAAATCTGGAATGATGCTATCCACAGGCTCAACCATTAAATGAACATCAATTGGCGCTTCAATGCCGTAGTCACGGAGTGCTTTACACACCATCGGGCCAATAGTTAGGTTGGGTACATAGTGATTGTCCATGACATCAAAGTGAACCCAGTCAGAGCCTGCTTTGAGGACATTTTCAACTTCTTCGCCTAGACGTGCGAAGTCGGCAGAGAGGATAGAAGGCGCGATAACAATGTTTTGCATAATAGGTCTATCGTAAATTTTTTGACCATTCTACAGAATCTTTATCACGACTTCTATTTTAGCATTGAAAGCTTCCCTGCTCTTCAACTTATCAAACGACAACTCTATATTACGCAGCTTTCTCTTGTTTATTATTAATCGCGTCATGGACTGAATCCCACAACTTTGATCGTAGCTTTAAGCTTGTTACAGCAACATCTTCAGCACTTTGCCACTTTGCCTTGTCGTCACCACACAGGGCTTGCAGACATTTTTCGGCTAACGGACCATGCTCGTCACCATCCAGCTCAATATGACGCTCTAAGTAATAAATCAAGGTAGGACAATCGACTTTTTCGTCAGACATAACGTTTTTAATCGCCGTGAACATATCCGGAATCAGTTTTTCACGACCGTATAAAAAGGCTGAAGCGACTTCTACATCTGTACCGTCACGCGCTGTTTTCAAATTATACTCAACAAACTCACGCGCACCTTCTGGAATCAGACTCATGTCCTGTGTTCGAATAAATTCCTTAACACGGCTGGTATCCGCCCCCACTTCATCCATCGCTTTTAGGTATAAGGAATAGTGGCTAATGGCGTTGCCCTCAGGATCAAGATCGCTTTCTTCGCCAATAACAATTTCATTAATAAATCGCACGACTTCCGGATCTTGTTTTGATTCTACCCAAGGCACATCAACGCACGTCAGTCGCTGTTGTAACGACTTTAGTAAACTCATGAAGTCCCAAACCGCATAGATATGGTACTCCATAAATGTCCTAACGCTAGAAAGGCTATCCAAAGATTTGTAGGCTTTGTGATCCGCTAAATCGTTGTTGAATACTTCTAATGTATCTTTTAACTTTTCATTTAACATGGTGGCTCCTCACAGTGGTTTGCATTCATCCCCCATCAGATGATGCAGATTTGACTTTATAATTTTCCCTGAACACTTTTGTAAGTCTTCTCTATCTAGTAATCACACCACCTTGAAAAAATCTATAATTACAGGACTATTTTTTTATTTTTTTATGACTTGGTTATCATTAATTTTGATTATTCAGGATTTTCTGCAAATTTGAATTGATGCTTATGCAATACTGCATAATGCAAATCCGCATTATTCCCTTATTTATTAATGGTTTATAGAGATTGAAAAACCTTTATATTTAGTGTCTACTAGGAGAATACTAAGAGAAATAAATTCAATATTTTTAATTAGCTGAGGATCGTACGATGGGGTTTATTAAAGACTTTTTTACTAAGAGACCGAAGGTTGAACAAACGCCGGTGTCTCCACCTCAACCAAAGCCAAGCGCTGCGCCAAACAAAAAAGGAATACAATTCGACCCTGGACTAGTGGACAATCTAAAGAATGATCACAGCCACCTTGTAACGTTATTTGGCCAAATGTGGGAGCTGGGTTATCAAGCCAACAACCCCCAGAAACTCGCTGACTTGGTCACACAGTTCAAACGCGATTTCCAAGCTCACCTGCTTAAGGAAAACGTAAAGTTCTACGTTTATCTCGAACAGAATTTATCTAATGATAGTACGTCAATGGAACTGGTTCGTGACTTCCGCTCAGAAATGAATGATATTGCTCATGCCGTTGTTAAGTTCTGTAAGCGCTACTCTAAGCCGCACGACATGAAAATTCTGCAAAAACATTTCCCTAATGATTATCAGCAGGTTGGCGAAGTATTAACGCACCGAGTGTCGTTAGAAGAAAACGAGTTGTACACTTTATATCAGCCTTAATTAAGAAAAATTAAGCACAAAAGTTAAGTAAGTATACCGATATAGCGCTGAAAGGGATTTCAGCCCACACGACTTAGCGATTTTAGTCTTACCAACAGAATTCCAACCACCAGCGCCATCACAAACAAGGTGATATCCGGCTTTTTGCCTATAATAAACAACTGCAAAACCGTTATCACAATCGATAGTAGCACCAGAAGACTAGACGCCCAGTGGTAATTTCGCCACCATTTTGCACAAAAATATCCTACCGACGCTAATAACAACGTTTCTTCAATCAGCTCGCTTAAATTGTACCAAGTTGAACCTTTCAAGAAGTCATCAAACGGCAACCACTGAAAATTGTTTATCTCATGCTTGAAATTTAATGGAAATAAACTGCTCCATAGCAAAAGCGCAACACTGCTTACTGCAATAAGAGGCACCATCCACTGACGGCTTAGATGATGGTGTAGCAACATCGCTAATGGCACAGCCGTAATTTCACTCCAGCCCATTTGTGAGCGATACATGGCTAATTTGATGATAATGACAAACACCGAAACTAGGGCGATAAAGCTTAAGCGGTACTCTTTGCCTAATACGCGTTGGACTAGATGATAAAACACCAACCAAAACAACACGTGTTGTAGCCATACTGATAATGACCAAGTGCTTTTGACGATCGTATCTAAGCTTTGTCCAAACTGTTTCGTCTCAAAGACAGGTATATACGGGAAGAACTGCCAGCCAATCCAAAGAAACAAGACCAAAAACGCCGGTGATATTCCGAGCCTCAAGCCTTCAGGAATCATTCGCTGTATGCGCTGACTGTTCGAATAGGCCGCCAGGGAAATACCAATCAGAATACCGATAGCGTTCAATAGCGCATCCGCCGCATGGGAAACCCGTGACGGTAAATAAAACTGAATAAACTGCAAACAAAAGGCAAAAATAATACCTATTGATAACATTAATAAAATGGAGACCAGGGTATAGCGCCGCTGTTTTTGCTGTACGGTCAGCGCTCCAAAGAAGCCGTAAGGGATAAATAATAAGATATTTGCAATCACGTCAGAGCGGATGGTTCTTTGTTGCCAATTGAGCAACCAGGCTCCCAAATCCGCTGGCAAGGGTCGTGAGAAATCAAAGTTAAACGGGTACAAAGAGCCGTAAGCTATGAATAAAATAACGATGTACCAGATCAATCTCATGAATTGTCCTTCTCTATCTCGCTCTCGACACTATCTCCAACCCAGTTTTGGCGATAGTAATTTTTCTTGTGATTAGCTGACGCAGTTGTCTTAAACCGCTAAAATGCGGTTTAGTTCATTTATTTCATAATAACGGAATACGAATGCTTTGCCAGTTTGATGATATTGTTTCTACAAGCAGTCTGCATTTCGCACAAAATATTGCGATTGATGACAATAAGCAACAACTAACATATCAGCAGCTGGATCAAGCCATTGATAGCCTAGCTAGCTCCCTAGTCGAGCTTGGGCTCGAACCCAATAGTCGTATTGGTATCTACTTACCCAAACAGGTTGAAGCCGTTATTAGTTTTTTTGCTGCCAGTCGCGCCGGCCTTGTATTTGTTCCTATTAACCCCCTGCTGAAACCTGCTCAAGTTAGCTATATCCTGCAGGATTGTAATGTTCAGCTGTTAATCACCAGCGCGCAGCGAGGGACGATATTACAGAGCATTTATTCGGATTGCGAGGATTTGGGTCACCTTTTGTTGGTCGATGAGTCAACAAAATTCTCTGAACCGAATAGGCTCACAACCCACTACTGGTCACAACTTCCGGCAACAGCCCAGCGATTATCTCGTCGCCGCATCTCAAAAGATCTGGCTGCGATTCTTTATACTTCCGGCTCTACCGGCCAACCTAAAGGCGTTTGTTTATCTCACCAGAACCTCACCGCTGGCGCTCAAAGTGTCAGCCAATACTTGGTGAATACCTCTGACGATATTATTCTGGCGGTCTTACCACTGAGCTTCGACTATGGCCTTAGTCAGGTCACTACCGCTTTACTGGTCGGCGCCAAAGTCGTATTGATGGAATATTTATTACCGCGAGATGTCATTCGACAAGTTGAAAAACATCAGATTACTGGATTAGCTGCCGTCCCCCCTTTGTGGGTACAACTTGCTGGACTTGATTGGCCTGGCGCCGCAAAGAACAGCTTACGCTATATTACAAACAGTGGCGGCGCTATGCCGGAAATGACGCTCAACCAACTTCGACAGGCTTTGCCCGACACGGCTCCTTATTTAATGTACGGATTGACCGAAGCTTTCCGCTCGACCTACCTAGATCCATCAGAATTGGATCAGCGTCCAAACTCGATGGGGAAAGCTATTCCAGACGCCGACATTCTGGTGCTACGCGACGATGGCACCGAATGTGGTCCTAATGAAGCTGGAGAGCTTGTACATCGAGGGATCCATGTCAGCCTGGGTTACTGGAACGCGCCTGAAAAAACGGCACAACGATTTAAACCACTAGCAACCTCTCATAACCATATTGCTGAGCTCGCCGTCTGGTCAGGGGATACGGTAAAGCGTGATGAAGAAGGCTTTCTTTATTTTATCGGTCGTCGCGACGATATGATAAAATGCTCAGGTTATCGAATTAGTCCCGCTGAGCTTGAGGATACGCTGTATCATCTCGAGTTAATTGATGAAGTGGTTGCTCTGGGTATTGCTGATGAACAGTTAGGGCAGACCGTACTGTTAGCGATAAAACCTAGCAACAATGTTTCGCCTGATGACAATACCATCAAGGCCATCAAGCGTTTCTGCCAGCAGGAACTACCGAACTTTATGCAACCAAAGTACATTGAATTTGTCGATCAATTACCGCGCAACCCCAACGGTAAAATCGATCGCAAAGCGTTGCAGCAAGAGTTTCAACACTTAGCCACTGTGTAAGCTTATTTCAGACATCATTCTGAAAGTATGAAAAAGGTTAACTCATGACAACAAAGAAACATGCACCAATGACTCAGTTCTCGCAGCGCGATGGTCAGTTATTGATTGCAGGCAAAACAGTAAGCCAGGTGGTGCAAATTGCAGGCCAAACACCTTGTTACGTTTATGATAAAGCCGTTATAAACGCCAATGTAGAGCGTTTACGTCATTATTTCCCAGATATCAGCCTTCATTACGCCATTAAGGCAAACCCGCTTCCTTCGCTAGTCAGTCATGTCGCCACCTTAGTAGATGGGCTGGATGTTGCTTCGGGACAGGAGTTGGCAACGGCGTTGGCAACCTCGATGGGGACCGACAACCTAAGTTTTGCTGGCCCGGGTAAATCAATCAAAGAATTAACCATGGCGTTAGCCAGTGGCATTACGATCAATGTCGAATCTAAAACCGAGATACAGCGGGTCATTGAGCTCACCGAGCAATTAGACACTGATGCAAATATTGCTTTAAGACTGAATCCAGATTTCGAACTCAAGTCTTCAGGTATGAAGATGGGTGGTGGCTCGCAACAGTTTGGGATCGATGTTGAGCAATTAAGCGATACTCTCGATTTACTTCGAGACCCGCGCCTTCACTTAAAAGGGCTTCATATTTTTACGGGGTCACAAAATCTTCGACCTGAATCAATTATCAGTGCTCACAACAATATTTTCGACTTAGTCGAGCGCCTCATTGAACAATATCAGATTGAAATTCAACATCTAAATATTGGTGGCGGCTTTGGTATCCCTTACTTCCCTGGTGATACTGAACTAGAATTGCAACCGATAGCCGACAACCTTAAATCACTGCGCCAAAACTATATAAGCAAGTTTGGTGACTGTGAGTTTATTTTAGAGCTTGGTCGCTATCTTGTCGGCAATGCCGGTATCTATCTTTGCGAAATTACTGATGTGAAAATATCACGCGGTAAACGCTTCTTAGTCACCAACGGTGGGCTTCATCATCACCTCGCAGCTTCAGGTAACTTTGGGCAAGTAATCCGAAAAAACTACCCTTTAGCTGTGGTTAATAAGATGGATTCTACCGAGCTAGAAGCTGTGGATGTTGTGGGTCCACTTTGTACACCGCTCGATATCCTAGGCAGCAATATGGAGCTACCCAAAGCAAATATTGGCGACTTGGTTGGTGTTTACCAGTCTGGAGCCTACGGTTTCAGCGCTAGCCCTCGTGATTTTCTTAGTCATCCTCACCCTATACAATTATTACTTTAATAGGTTAAGTTAACTTATGTCTTTGTCTTCAAGCCTTAAAAGCTTTTCACTAGCAGTTCTTCGCTTACCGTTAAAGTTGTTGGTACGTGAAAAGCGCGCACCTTCTGATCCGGTGTCTGAGTTTCACCTTTCGGAGCAGGATCACATAGTTTATGTCTTGCGCACTCAATCAATGACTTCTATTGAGCTGCTTCGAAGACAAGGTGAGCAGCTTGGCCTTCCCGTAGGAAAAGCAACCGATCAAAACCTTAACATTCCTGCCAAAGGCAGCTGTTTATTTTTAAACAAACGCCCTAGTATTTTTCGTCGTAAAAAAGTTAACGATGAACATAAAGCGAGCTTGGTTAAACTTTTAAAAGCGCAAAAGGCCAACCCTGACATCAATTACAAACTGGTTCCAGTGTCTGTTTACTGGGGACGAAATCCAGGTAAGGAACGTTCTTTTTTCCGCTATTTTATTTCTAGCATTGAAGAGTCGGGACGTTTTGGTAAATTTTTAATTATTCTTTTTTCTGGCCGCCAGTGCTTATTGCAATATGGCCAACCAATTGCTTTGACATCGCCCGAGCTTGATCTTGATGCAGAGCCAAAGCGTAACGCACATAAACTCAGCCGTATCATGCGCGTGCACTTTAATCGAGCTTGGGTCGCCACCGTTGGTCCTCGCACCGAAAACCGTCGCGATCTCATTGATGGCATTGTTGCCTCTGATTCTGTTCAACAGGTTATCCAAAAAGAAATTGGCAAAGGAAAGCGTAACGAACAAGACTTACACAAAGAAGCGGGCAAGTATGTTAAAGAAATTGCCGCTAACTTTAGTCCACGAATGATTCGTTTCCTCTCCAGCATACTGACTCGTGTTTGGTATAAAATTTATGCCGGCATCGAAGTGAATAATTTAAAAGAAGTGCGCCAGATGGCCAAAGACCATGAAATTATTTATGTGCCCTGCCATCGAAGTCATGCCGACTATTTATTATTATCCTATCAACTTTATCACGAAGGTTTAGCACCTCCTCACATTGCTGCAGGCATTAATCTTAATTTCTGGCCAGTGGGCTCTATACTTCGACGTGGTGGTGCTTTTTTCCTTCGTCGTAGTTTCCGCGGTAATCGTTTGTATGCCGCCGTTTTCAATGAATATTTGTACCGCTTGTTCAACAAGGGTACCCCTGTCGAATATTTCCAAGAAGGCGGTCGAAGCCGCACTGGTCGCCTACTCACTCCGAAAACCGGCATGCTCGCTATGACCATACAAAGTTTGTTGCGAGGCCTAAAAAAACCGATTTTGTTTGTTCCAGTTTATATCGGTTACGAGCGCATGTTTGAAGGAAAAAGTTACGTCGGCGAACTACGAGGTAAGAGCAAACAAAAAGAATCTTTTGGGCAATTGCTAGGCGTTCGAAAAGCCTTGAAACGTTTTTATGGCAAAGTGTATTTAAATTTCGGCGAGCCATTAAAGCTTCAAGATTTCCTAGAGCAACGCAATATTGATTGGCAACAGGCTTCCATTGATCAAGATGATCGTCCTGAATGGCTTTCAAACTCTGTAACGGCTCTAGGCGATGAAATTAATCGTCGAATCAATGCTTCCGCCAGTGTTAATAGCGTTTGCTTAGTCAGTCTGAGTTTGCTGGCAACCCCTCGCCAGGCGATGGACAAGCAGGAACTGATTTCACATCTCGATATGCTGATCACACTTGCTAAATCTGCGCCTTACAGTTCTTATACCAACCTGCCGCAACACAGTGGACTTGAGCTACTCGATACTGCTATCAAACTAGGCATGGTACAAGAACTCTCAGACCCCGCTGGCGACGTTGTGTTCATTGAAGGTGATGAGGCGATCTTGTCGACTTATTACAGCAATAATATTTTGCATATCTATGCTCTTCCGTCTTTGATTGCCGCTATTTTCCAACGTCATGATAACGTCAGCCGCTCGCAGGTTTCGGATCTGGTGAAATTAATTTATCCATTCCTCTATCAAGAGCTTTATATTCGTTGGAGCCATGATGAGCTGGAGCAACAAATTAACACTGTTATTGATAGCTTAGTCACTCTCGGCATGCTCAACGAGTCCAATGGGACATTAGCATCCCCAGCGGATGAGGATCCTAACTGGTCACGCCTGATGACCTTAGCGCAAGCCGTCCAGCCAGCGCTACAACGCTACGCCATAAGCTTAACCTTGCTTCACAGCTTGCAAGACGGCGATACTCTTCGTCGTGCAGAACTGGAACAAGAGAGCCAGAAACTAGCGCAGCGTATTGCGGCACTTCATGGCATCAACGCCCCTGAGTTTTTTGACAAAAATTTATTCAGAAATTTGGTGAAAGTGTTGAAAGACGAAGATTGGGTCAACCATACTGAAGGTGCCGGTATGCGCCCTACGGAAGCATGCCGTTTACTTTACAATACCGTAATGAGCTTACTCAGCGTTCCCGTTCAGCAAGGTCTACAGCAAGCTTCTCGTAGCTTACAGCAAACCAAGCAGTTAACTGCCCAACCAGTAGTGGAAAACGAGCCCAAGGAACAGGACTAGGCCCACGTAGTTATTATTCAGAAAGGCGTTGAAGCATTCTTTAGGATGACGCTTGCGACAACGCCACATCTGCCTCACAATCAAGCCTGTTGCAATTCCCCATCCTAAATAATAGTACCAAGACAGTTCTAGTTGTTGGCCGACTAAGAGCATACCAAATAGAAACATGCCCTGAATCATTCCCACTAACATAAGATCCATATCACCAAACAGTATCGCCGTTGACTTTAAACCCAGCTTTAAGTCATCGTCTCTATCGACCATGCCATATAACGTATCGTATGCCAGCACCCACAGTAAGGTCGAAATATAAATGAGCCATACCAAATTCGGCACTTCGCCTGTTATCGCCGCAAATGCCATTGGTATTCCCCATGAAAAAGCCGCTCCCAACACCGCCTGCGGATAATACGTATAGCGCTTCATAAAGGGATACATCGCAGCCAACATTAAAGCCACAACGCTCAAGCCGATGGTTAACCAATTAAGGGTTAAGACCAGCCCTAAAGCGACCAAGACCAGCACTAGAAATAACGTCAATGCTTCGTTCGAGCTAACCTTGTTCTGGGCAAGAGGTCTTTGTTTAGTTCGCTCCACATGAGCATCAAAGTCTCTATCCGCGTAATCGTTGATCACGCAACCTGCTGAGCGCATCAAAAAGACGCCAAGACAGAACACGACAAGAACCCACCAGTTGGGGAGCCCTTCTGCCGCAATCCATAATGCCCACAGGGTCGGCCATAGCAATAAATAAGTTCCGATAGGTCGGTTAAGACGCATCAATTGTGCGTAGTGCGCCCAGTGTTCTTTTTTTAGGGTGAGTTTCATGTCTTATCTATTAATAAAGTGGTGAATCCGGCAAGAAAACTTCTAATAACAACAGCTTTTTATCTGCTTCACTATTAGCCCATAGCGACCGCCGCGCCCATAGCCCAATTGATTTACTCTCTATATCAACGTACTTTTTGGCTTGTTGATACAGTCGGTGCTCGGGGTCGATTTGCATGACCTCTAATGAAACGCGTCTTAATTCGCTTGATGTAAACAAGATACTGCCAAGTGGCGTCGTGCCCAAGTCTAGGATCAATTTACTTTCGGATACTGGAACAACAGTTCTTGCATAAATCCAAGGATTGCCAGGACCATGCAACACTACTTCTCGAACCTGGCTTTGAGCTTCTGAGCTCAGTTCCAGCAACTGTGATTCTGTGTCAGCTGGCTGCTCGGTAGCCTCTTTAAGTAAGTCTAAACGCACCTCATCAACATAATGACTCAGCTTCTGAGTCAAGGAACCAAACTCAGCAACCCATTCAGCTACTTGATACGGCAGCTCACGGATAACGTCATCGCTAGCGCTACGCCATGCCTTAAAATCCATCCGTTATATTCCACTAAGGGCTAAAGTTGCGACTATTGTACTGGATTCATTGCCCAAACCCTAGTTGGTAAATTGTTCAATTCAAACCTGATGACTCGCTTGAAAAAATCCAGCACCCATGTCTTAATGAAATTATAGTAAAAGTAAGAAGGAGTTTTATATGGCGTTAGCTGTTGTTGCAAGTTATACAGATAATATGCAAGCTCATATCGCTAAAGGTTTACTAGAAGCACATGGCATTGAAGCCACTATTTTACACGATGGTTTCCACAGCACTTACGGCTCAGCCATTGGCGAAGTTCCCTTAATGGTGGATGAAGAAAACTTGGTTCGGGCGGGTGAAATCCTTAATAAAGAACTGACTGATGATGATTTAGACTCTTTCTCAGCCTAAATTTTTTACGAAACCGCTAAACTTCAACGGGGTTGTTTAGCTTCCATACTTCAAAGCCGCCATCCATGCTGTATACATCTTCAAACCCTTGAGCAGCGAAATATTGCGCCGCAGGTTGGCTGCTATGACCGTGATAGCACACCACCACTAAAGGTGTTTCTTTCTCGGTATTCTCAATATAATCAGCCGCATTTTGGTTATTGATGTTAACCGCCTTTGGCATATGCCCTGCTGCATAGGATTGTGGATCGCGTATATCGATCACATTAATCGATTGCTCCTCGCTCATGCGATTCACTTCATCAATACTTATTCTCTTAAAATTCATAAACTTGTACTTTTAAAATGCTTTTATTTTGGCCGTCAGTACACCCAGCGCGCCGCCAGCCACTAAACCGATTAAGTGAGCCGCATTAGCGATACCGATCATGCCAGTGGAATTTAATACAAAACCTAGCACAAGCCAGATCATCATAAACTGCATTACCCCAGGGTGTAACGGCACACGGAAAAAAGGATCAAACTTGCGGCGTATAAAGATGAAGCCTAATAAACCAAATACAACGCCTGACATCCCGCCAAACAAATAACGGGGGTCAACATAGCCTTCCATCAAGTATTCGCCAAAATACTGCCCCATATTCGAAGCAATACCGATAATTAAGACAAGACCGAGTAAGTACCAAGGACTGCGTTCTTTTTCAATGGCACCCCCCAACTCCCACAACCACATCATGTTGAAAATTAGATGGATAGGTAATGAACCAATCATAAAATGTAAGAATATTGGCGTTACTAGGCGATGTACTTGCCCTTGTAATATCAATTCCCAATTAAAGGTCAAGTAGCCTGTTACGCTATTAGTTCCAGATAACGTTACCAGGCTAACGACAACACTGATAGCGACCAATAACTTGGTCATCCATCCCGCTCTTGCTAAAAAATCCTGCAACATAAACTACTTCTCTCTAACCATTCTTATATGTGGGATGCCATCTTCAAGATAAGGTTCCGATACGGTTTCAAAGCCAAGCGATTGATAAAATACTTCTAGATAAGCTTGGGCACTGACCGTGATCGGTAATTCTTGCTTTTCGTTGATAAACTGAATAGCGCGCTCCATTAGCTGACGCGAAATACCCTGCCCGCGATATTTCTTAGCCGTACACACCCGACCTATAGCCGCATACTCTTTTTCATCAATCTTTGTAGTATAAACTCGTGCGTAAGCCATTAACGACTGAGTGGTTGGTGCTCTAGCTGTTAAATGCAACGCCTCAAAATCCTGACCATCCAAATCTTGATAAGCGCACTCCTGCTCCACCACAAACACCTCAGAGCGAAGTTGTAGCAGCTGGTAGAGCTCGGAAGTACCGAGCTCAGACCAACGCTTGAAATCGTAGTGATAGCTTTCCATTAACCAACTACGAATCCCAGCTTAACACGACTTTCCCTGATTGGCCGCCAGCCATAGTTTCAAAACCTTCTTCAAACTTATCAATATCGAAACGGTGGGTAATCACCGGAGATAAGTCCAAACCTGACTGCAACATCGCAATCATTTTGTACCAGGTTTCATACATTTCACGACCATAAATACCTTTTATAACTAAACCTTTGAATATCACTTGGTTCCAATCAATCGCCATATCACTAGAAGGGATTCCTAGCATGGCAATTTTGCCGCCATGATTCATGGTGTTTAGCATCGAAGCAAAAGCCGGAGGGGCTCCAGACATTTCAAGACCAACGTCGAAACCTTCTTTCATACCCAGTTCATCCATCACATTCTCAAGCTTTTCTTGAGTGACGTTAACGGTACGAGTCGCGCCCATCTGTTTAGCCAAATCCAAGCGATAGTCGTTCATATCTGTAATTACAACGTGACGAGCACCAACATGTTTCGCAATAGCGACAGCCATAATTCCAATAGGACCTGCTCCAGTAATCAGAACATCTTCACCAACCAGATCAAACGATAAAGCGGTATGCGCCGCATTCCCGAAAGGATCTAAAATTGACGCAACGTCGTCTGAAATATCGTCAGGGATCTTGTAAGCGTTTTCCGCCGGAATAACTAAATACTCACCAAAAGCTCCGGGGCGATTAACACCAACACCTTCTGTGTTACGGCATAAATGACGGCGGCCCGCGCGACAGTTACGGCAGTAACCGCAAGTAATGTGGCCTTCACCTGAAACGCGATCACCAACTTGGAAACCTTTTACTTCTTGACCAACTTCTTCAATGATACCCACATACTCATGCCCTACCGTCATTGGCACAGGAATTGTCTCCTGCGCCCACTCATCCCAGTGGTAAATGTGCATGTCGGTACCACAAATCGCGGTTTTCTTAATTTTAATCAACACATCATTGTGCCCAAGCTCTGGCTTAGGATGGTCAACCATCCAGATTCCTTTTTCTGCTTTAGCTTTACTCAATGTTTTCATAATAATCTCGTTTCAATAATTAGCTAATCACGCCCAACTCTTTGCCTACTTTTTCGAAAGCAGCAATGGCGCGATCAATATGTTCGATGTCGTGTGCTGCTGACATTTGGGTACGGATACGTGCTTGCCCTTTTGGTACCACCGGGAAAGAGAATCCGATCACATAAATACCTTCTTGTAGCATTTTATCAGCGAAGTTGCTGGCTAACGACGCATCGCCCAACATCACCGGAATAATCGGGTGCTCACCTGGGACCAAGTCAAAGCCTAACGCGGTCATCTTCTCACGGAAGTACTCACTGTTATGCTTTAATTTCTGACGCAATTCATCGCCGCTTTCCAGCATATCTAATACACGTAAACTTGCTGATGCAATGACTGGCGCCAAAGTGTTGGAGAACAAATAAGGACGCGAACGCTGGCGTAGCCACTCAACAATTTCTTTACGAGCAGCAGTATAACCGCCTGATGCGCCACCTAACGCTTTACCTAATGTACCCGTAATAATGTCGACACGATCCATCACGCCACAGTGCTCGTGAGTACCGCGACCTTTATCGCCAATAAAGCCTACTGCGTGTGAATCATCAACCATCACTAGAGCATTGTATTTATCCGCTAAGTCGCAGACACTTTCTAAATCGGCAATAATACCGTCCATTGAGAAAACACCGTCAGTAACGATCAACTTATAACGCGCACCATCGGCTTCAGCCTGCTTTAGTTTCTCTTCCAAGTCAGCCATATCGTTATTACTGTAGCGATAACGCATCGCTTTACACAAACGCACGCCGTCAATAATCGATGCATGGTTCAGCGAGTCTGAAATAATGGCATCTTCTTTCGATAAAATCGTTTCGAACAAACCAGTATTAGCATCAAAACATGATGAATACAGAATCGTATCTTCCATACCCAAGAAGTCGCTGATACGGCTTTCTAATTCTTTATGGACATCTTGAGTACCACAAATAAAGCGCACTGACGCCATACCATAGCCTTGTTTATCAAGCGCGGCTTTGCCCGCCTCGATTAACTCAGGGCTATTAGCCAAGCCAAGGTAGTTGTTTGCACAAAAGTTGAGCACACTTTCGCCAGATGTGACGTGGATATCCGCCGCCTGTTGCGAATCGATAACGCGCTCTTTCTTGTATAAGCCTTCGCTTTTCACTTCTTCAATTTGTGTTTGAAGATGACTTAAGAAATCTTTATTCATGGGGTACCTTATTCGTTACTCATTCTTGCTCAACCGCAGTCTTGCTTTAAGTAGCTCTAGAGGCTGAACCTATTACAGATTGCGCTTATTCTAACATTGATCAGGCCAGCTTTGATATGCTGGCCGAGTTTATAAGAGAGGAACACTCAGCTCCGAGCATTGATTACCAAACAAACTGTTTGCTGCTCACCCGCTCTACTAGCTTATTTTGTATTCGCATCGCATCTTGTAGCATGATGTATGGAATATCCACATGGTGAGCACCGACAATTGCTCCAGCCGTATCAACTTCTAATTTGGCCATGCCATACCGACGATCAAATAGGCTTTCTTTGACTTGAACCGTTTGAATCTTACTTAAGCGAACATAGGTCTCTTTTTTGAAGATAACACCACTTTTAAAGCCAATCATGTCTTGATCAAGACAATAAGCCGTATTTTTCACATAAGCTCTAGCATACAAAAAGCCCAGAATGGACAAGGTAATAAATGCCGGAATGGTCCAGCCCCAGTGCAAGAAAGCTAAAGGTGCTGACACGATGGCGCTGACCAATAATAGCTTCTTGGTAATCCTTCTGACCGCCTTCGACTCAATGCCCAACCACTCAACAGCTGACCAGGATACATCGGGTTGGATTTCCCTGAGCATCTCGCCGCGTCGTTGCTTGTTGATCAATGGCGCAATCTCTTTAATCGCAAGCCCTTGATTTTCATGGTTTACCCCGCCAGCAGTCTCCACACTAATGGTCAATCTTTTAAACCAACGATGCAGTAATGAGTTACGAATGGTCAATGTTTGAATCCGACTCATGGGAATAGTCGCCTGCATTCGCGTCAGAAGCCCCATCGTTGCTTGTAATTTTCCTTTACTCTTGATCAACTCAAAGTCATACAGCTTAAACAACGCAAACGTGATGGATAATAACCACAAGGCCACCAACCCGAGAATCGCCAGAACTAACACGTAGACGACAATAGTTAAGGCACCTAGATCACCAATAACGCTATCAAAGCTCGCGGTAATCCAATTGGCAAAAGCCACAATTTTGTTTTCAATATAGTCTTTTAGAGCCCCATCACTTAACTGGGACATAAAACCAAATGCGACAGCAAGGATCACTAGCCCTTTGTTGGTAATAACGCCATATCGGACAATTTCAGAAAATGGCAAACGAAGCAGTGAAGGCTTAGCTTGAGGACTTTCTTCCTGCGTTTCATCATTTTGTGACGTTTCTTCTTCGCCACCATGCACTAAACGCTTAAGCTCTCTAACCGCATCCATGTCCACAACATTAATCACCGCCTCCGGCTTACCACCAGACGCTGATTCCAGCTGAACGGTTACTACGCCTAAGATTCGGTGCAAAGGATTTTGTGTCAGATTTAAATTCTGAATACGCTTATAAGGCACTTGTCGTTCATTTCGAAAAAGGATCCCTTCTTTTACTCGTATCTGATTCGGCTCTAACCAATAACGATAAAACCGATATTGGACTACCGACGCCAAACTGACTAATAAAGCGATAGCCAGAGCAATATATTCCCAATAGCTTCCGCCGGGGCCGACTAATGCGATCAACACTGGAAAGATAATTTTCTTGATATTATCCAGCAGGATAAATATCGGTGATGTTTTATGAAGCTTACGCTCTTCCTTAGACTGCATCGTCGTCGCCATCTTGTCGCAGTTGCTCTCTAAGCTCATTAGCCACCTCAAACTCCAAACCGTCTAAGGGCACTGAAGCATCTCTTGTTCCTGCCGTGTAAACCACTAGCTTGGCTAAACTAAACTTTCGTTGTAGTGGCCCCTGGCCTACATCAGTATGTTGGATTCGATTTCGAGGAACCAATGTCTTACGACGCCACAAGACTCCGCGCTGAATGTACAATCCCTCTTCAGTCAACCAATACCAAGTATATTGATACGACTTCCTTGCCCAGATATAACCGCTCAAAAATATCAGCAAAACGACTGCGGTAATAATTAACAACAAGTACCAGCTTGCTGCAAAAAAAGATGCCACACTGCCGCCAATCATTAAAATGATGGCAAAAATTCCATGGCTAATTCTTGATGCTTTAATCGAGTTGGGATGCAGCCTTTTTGATTCTTCTGGCCTAGCATCTATAAGTGATTGTTTTTCTGACATATTATCTCCTTTTATGAGTCTTATTATAAGCAGATGATGGCCTCTGGCTAGCGTTGAAATGTTACATTTCTTATCTTACTGGCTTCCTTCCAGCATTCTTTTCCACGCCTCTAGCCCACCGTGTAAACTGTAGACACAGCTATAATCCGACTCGATTAAGCGCTGCGCGGCATTAAAGCTTTTCTGCCCTAACTGACACACCACAACAGTTGGCCTATCAGGGTCGAGCTCATTAATTAGACTAGCGAACTCAGTAATAGGAATCGAAATAGCATCTTCAGCATTAACCGCGAAGGCCGTTAGTGCGTTATTTTCGCCAGTCACATCAATGATCAGCGGCAAGTCGTCTTGTGTAAGCCACTGTTTTAAATGCTGTGGTTCAAGAAACTGTACGCTCTCTGACTCTTCGGCAGTAAACTTATCCATGCTTAAACATCTCTATCATTTCAGTAGTGACCACTTCCGGTTCTTCGGCTTGAGTAATCGCTGAAATCATGGCGATTCCAGATACCTGTGTCTGCACCACTTGAGGAAATCTCTCTAGGTTAATTCCCCCGATAGCCACCCACGGGTAATCAGGTAATAACCTTTTCCACTTCATTAAATTCTCTATCCCATGGGGAATCCAGGGCATATCTTTGCTGTCGGTATGATAAACCGGACCGCAAGCTAGGTAGCTCGGCTTTATGGCATGGGCACGTGCGACTTCATAATAACAATGTGTGCTCAAACCCAAGCGAAGCCCCGCTTGAGAAATTGCTTTTAGATCGGCATCTGCCAGATCTTCTTGCCCAAGGTGGACTCCGTATGCGTGGTGCTTTATGGCTAGTTGCCAATAATCGTTGATAAAAAGTCGAACAGAATGTTCCTTAGCAATCTTAACGGCTGCGATAACTTCCTGCTCTAATGCATCGCCAGTTAAGTCTTTTACTCGTAATTGGATCGTGGTAACGCCCAAGGACAGCAAGCGCTCTAACCAACTCGCTCTGTCCACCACAGGGTACAGTCCTAACTCGCCCAACTCAGTGCATCTTGGGAATTCGACATTCGCCGGTTCATCCATGCTTGCTGTCAGTAACGGTACATCCTGAGTATCATTTGGCCAGTTTAATGGTTTTAATGGCCCCTTTTGTAACCCTGACTCACTGTTCAAACTATAGCCATGACGAAGGCCTTGGTTCAGGAGCATCTTTCCTAAAACCACCGCATCCTCTAGTGAATAATTTTGCGCCAAGGCCGCTGTGATTGCTGACGCCAATACACAACCCGTGCCTCGTGTGTTGATGGTGCTTTGTTTTTTACTGTGTAGCCAGAAACTTTGTTCTGCACTGACAAAATAGTCGTGTACATACTGCTGACTAACGCCTTCGATATTATCAGCATGCCCGCCTTTAACTAAAACTGAAGAAGCACCAAGCTCAATCAGCCGGTTAGCAGCTTTTTTTATGGACAACTCATCAGTCACTGATAATCCAGTAAGCACACGCAGTTCAGGAATATTCGGTGTTATTAATCGTATCTTTGGTATTAACCTGGTAAATGCTTTGAGGACTTCATCGTCCACTAACGGTTTACCCGATGAACTGACTAACACCGGATCCACAATCAAGCTTCCTTCATACCCTTCAGCAAAGTTCGTGATCGCTTGAAAAGCTTCTAACGTGGGAATCAAACCTACTTTAATCGCAGCTGCTGGGAACTCCGTTCTAAGCGCTTCAAGTTGAGAATTGATTTGTTCATAGTTTAAGGGATTGATGGCCACTACTTTTTGATTATTTTGTGCCGTCACGGCGGTGGTAATCATGCACGGGTGGGTCCCTAGTGCTTCCATTGCTCTTACATCGGCAACTTGACCAGCCAGGCCCGCGGTATCAGAGCCAGCAACCGTCCATACCACTGGCTTAACATGCTCCGACATTAAGCATCGCCCTTGTCTTGCTGCCAGAAAGGCGTTCCCAGAACTGGGGTGCTTGGCTTCGCAATATCTCGGACAGGCATAGCGCCAGCCTCGTAAGCCCCTCGACCAGCCATTACACCTTTTTTAAAAGCTGTAGCCATATTTACAGGATCTTCCGCCTGCGCTACCGCTGTATTCAGTAACACAGCATCAAATCCCATCTCCATCGCTTGGGCCGCGTGTGAGGGCAAACCAATTCCCGCATCAATCACCATTGGAATATCAGGCAATCGTTGGCGCAACGTTTGTAGCGCGTATGGATTACTCAGACCTCGTCCGGTGCCAATTGGCGCTCCCCAAGGCATAAGAATATTACAACCGGCATCCATTAAACGCTGGCACAACACTAAATCATCCGTGCAATAAGGGAAGACTTCAAAACCGCGCTTCACCAGCTCCTTTGTCGCATCTAGTAGCTGAAAAGGATCAGGTTGTAGATTATATTCATCGCCAATCACTTCCAACTTAATCCAATTAGTTTGAAACAACTCGCGCGCCATTTCTGCCGTGGTTACCGCTTCTTTAACCGTATGACAGCCAGCTGTATTGGGTAGCCAATGACAATCCAACTGATTTATTTGCTTCCAGAAGTTTTCACCACCTTGCCCTTCTCGACGAACGGACACCGTCACCACTTCTGCTTCAGATGCTCTAATAGCATCCAGCATAATCTGCGGTGACGGATAAAGTGCCGTCCCTAAAAATAATCGACTGTTAACTTCTTTACCACCGATTTTCAGCATGTATTTACCTTAACTTGGTATATTCTCAAAAAAACTTTGATACCATTATTTTTTCTTAACAACAGGTTTCGCTTTTCAGCGATCTTCTACTAGACGGTTAGGCGATTTAAAATTTTAGCCGCCCTGCATCGGCTGAACAATTTCAACCTTATCATTCTCTTTTAATGCAGTTTCCGAATACAAAGAGCGCGGTATAAACTCCATATTTACGGCTACTGCAAAATTTCCTTCTTGTTTATACCACTCGATAAATTGCGCCAAGGTCATGCCTTGTTCAATATCCAACACTTCATCATTCACTTTAATTTGCATACTGAACTTTTCCTACGTCTTGCTTCATTTCTTGCACAAATTCTTCAATCGCTTTTTCTACCACAGCGGGGCCCAATAAAATGCCATGACGATAAAGGCCATTAACTTGCGTTAGGCCAACTTGAGTTTTTACGAAAGGCAAATTATTTGGCATGGCCGGGCGACAGTTAACCACGCTTTTTATGATTCTTGCTTCACCAAATCCACGGTGCACACTATACGCTGCGGATAATAGCTCTAATGTTGACCGCACTGATACCGGACTAAAGTCTTCGCTTTCAATTTCTGTAGCACCGATCAAATAAACATTTTGAGGACGCGGCACCACGTATATTTTGTATCGAGGATGAATTAACCGGGTTAAATGTTTAATATCAACATCAGGTGCTTTTAACCATAACAGTTCGCCTCTTACTGCACGCAAAGGAAGATCAGCTTGGGCGCCTAGACCTCGACAATCAAACACCCAGTCAAAATGCTTTTCACCACTTTGAGTTGTTACCTTATGACAGGCAACATGGCTAACATTTTCCCCGTTATGAATCTGTACGTTTTCAGCTTCGTTCAAATCATCTAACAAACTGTCCATTAATTCTATCGGATCAACTTGCCCTTCCGTTGGCAAAAAAAGTCCTTCACCTAAATGACTGAGATCGTCTTCTTTCTCACTAACGGATATTTTTTCTATCAATGCTTGCTCTGAATCTTTTGTCCCAACTTTTCGTTTTACCACGCGGTAAAAATGTTCCAGCTCAACTTTATCGCTACCATGAGCGGTAACTAAAGATCCTTGTTGTTGAAAAAAAACCGGAGCTGTAAGCTCTGATATCCATTGCGGATATAATTTCATTGAGCGATTGCCTAACGTATAAATATCAAGCTCCGCCATTTCTAGCTCTGCTAAAGGCGATAGAATGCCAGCCGCAGCAAAAGAGCAAGCTTGTTGCTCACCCTTTTTTTGCTTATCAAATAGCTCAACATTATAGCCAAGCTTTGATAGCCGCCACGACAGCAAACGGCCAGCAATGCCAGCCCCTATAACCGCAAGATTCATCGCCAACCTTAATCAGTTAGCTCTACGTAGATTTCGCCACCTTGCTTTTTGAACTCTTCAGACTTTTCCTGCATCCCTGCTTCAATTCTCTTTTTCTCAGCAGCGTAGTCTCTGACATCTTGGCTGATTCGCATTGAGCAAAATTTCGGTCCACACATTGAGCAGAAGTGTGCAACTTTTGCAGAGTCTTTTGGCAAAGTTTCATCATGGTATTCACGAGCGGTATCGGGATCTAAACCAAGATTAAACTGATCTTCCCAGCGGAATTCAAAACGCGCTTTTGATAATTCATCATCACGATAACGAGCACCCGGATGACCTTTCGCTACGTCGGCGGCGTGCGCTGCTAATTTATAAGTAATGATTCCTGTTTTAACATCATCGCGGTTCGGCAAACCCAAGTGCTCTTTCGGCGTGACGTAGCACAACATCGCACAACCGTACCAACCGATCATGGCAGCGCCAATTCCTGAGGTAATATGATCATAACCAGGAGCAATGTCTGTGGTTAATGGTCCAAGCGTATAGAAAGGCGCTTCATCACACACTTCTAATTGCTTTTCCATGTTTTCTTTGATCATGTGCATTGGCACGTGACCTGGGCCTTCGATCATCACCTGCACATCATGTTCCCAAGCGATTTTTGTCAGCTCACCTAATGTTTCTAACTCGCTAAACTGCGCTTCGTCATTGGCATCTGCTAGAGAACCCGGACGCAAGCCATCACCCAGCGAGAAGCTCACATCATAAGCCTTCATGATTTCACAAATTTCTTCAAAGTGTGTGTACAAGAAACTTTCTTCATGATGGGCAATACACCATTTCGCCATAATAGAACCACCACGCGAAACGATACCAGTGACACGATCCGCCGTTAATGGTACATAGCGTAATAAAACACCCGCATGGATCGTAAAGTAGTCAACGCCTTGCTCGGCTTGTTCGATTAAGGTGTCACGGAACACTTCCCATGTTAGATCTTCAGCAACACCATTCACTTTTTCTAAAGCCTGGTAAATTGGAACGGTACCAATCGGTACTGGCGAGTTACGTAAAATATAATCTCGTGTCGCGTGAATGTTTTTACCGGTTGATAAATCCATCACTGTGTCACCACCCCAACGGATTCCCCATACTAGCTTCTCAACTTCTTCTTCGATGCTTGAAGTTACTGCTGAGTTACCGATATTGGCATTAATTTTCACTAGGAAATTACGCCCAATAATCATCGGCTCTAATTCAGTATGGTTTATATTTGCAGGGATAATGGCGCGACCTTCTGCAACCTCTTTACGTACGAACTCAGGCGTAATCTCATCCGGTGTATTAGCGCCGAACGAATTACCTTTTAATCGCTTTTCGCGTTCTTCAGAGGTTTCGGCTTCCAACCATTCCTGTCGACGTTGATTCTCACGAATCGCGATATATTCCATTTCAGGCGTGATAATACCTTTGCGCGCATAATGCATTTGCGTCACGTTCTGACCACTTTTAGCACGCAGCGGTTTACGCTGTAATTCTGGGTTATGAGTAGCGAAAGCTTTGTCGCCATCCGTGTAACCATTATCGATAGGTTTGATCTCACGGCCTTCGTATTCTTCAACATCACCGCGACCAACAACCCACTCTCTACGAAGCTCAGGTAAACCTGTACGGACATTAATCTCAGCGTCTGGATCGGTATACGGGCCTGACGTATCGTAAACAGTCACTTTATCTTTATTGGTCAGCTCAATTTCGCGCATCGGCACACGAATATTCTTATGAATAGTGCCTTCTATATAAACTTTTTTAGAAGCGGGAAGCGGATCACGAGTAATCGTGTGCTGGTTAAGTTCGATAGGATCATTTTTCGCCATGCTGGTCTCCAAAAATTGGGGTATCCAAAAGATTTTGACCGGCGCAAAAAAGATAATAGAACAAGGGGCTGTTCAGACTTTGTCTCACCCTTGAGGCTACTCTTCCCTACGCCGATGCTAATCGGATCAGGTAATACGGGTTCTTAGCCTCGTTCTTATCAAGAACTTAGCTTAAGTCTCAGCCTAACGTGCGCTCGCTTTAAATAAGCCTCACGCTGCGGCACCCCGAGAGATGGGATCATTATAGGGATTTTGCTTGTCTACTTCTATGCTATTTGCACATTTTTTATACTCAGTACAAAAAAAGGCGGCCGAAGCCGCCACAGGTGTTTTTAAACGTATACAGGGAGAGAGTCTGTCGTTTATCTCACCAATTTCATTGAAAACGGGTATTTATAAACACCACCTTCACTTGCTTTGATTGCCGCCAAGATAGTCACAATAAAGTGGAAAATAATTAATCCAACCATAATTGGAATACCGATTAAGATAAAGCACAGTACAAAGGCAACACAGTAAGCAATAAACATTGAAATATTAAAGTTCAAAGCTTCAATGCCGTTTTGTGCGACCAATGGCATCTCTTCTTTCTTGAACAGCCATACAAATAGCGGTCCTAATACCATACCAATCAATGGGATAAGCGGAATTAATGCCGCAAAAGCTGCGATATGACTGAGCATTGCCCAGTTTTTCTCTTCTGGGCTAGCAGTTTCGCTACTTAGCACTTCTGCTTCACCATCAACCACATTGTCATCTTGTGGCGCTGACGATTGTTCATTCGCCTTTGATTCCTGCTCAGTTTCCTGTGGTTTACCTTGTTCTTCTTCAGAACCATCAGTTTTTTTGTCATGTTCGTTAGTCATCTGTGTGTCTCCTCAATTAATCACTCGACACAATTAGATTATCAATAATTTATATTTCAATGTGTTACTAAGAGTCATGCTTTTTGACGATAAAAGTCGTCTCTCATTTGTATTTTTAAGCTATTGAATTTATTGATTTTTATTATTTAAGCCTAATCAACAAAGTAACATACCTAGATATAACTCGTTGAATTTTATACAGATTATTTATTTGTCTATTTTCAACCAACGATAAAACGCGATAAGTTGCTGATATATATGGCTTTAGCTCTATTATGCTAACGTAATTATTAGCCTCTCAGGGCTCTCCCACTGCTACCCTTTAATTAGGCGTAATCACCCCAATCTCTAATCCATAACACAATTTTTATGAATTCTAATATGTCTAAGACCCTTATCATTGGAGCCAGCGGCAATATTGGCAAACTAGCAACCGAGCTAATGCTGAGTGATAGTCAGCCAGTCGTCGCATTGGTCCGCGATAAATCGAAACTAGAAGATCTAAGTTCTCCACATCTAGAGATTGTCCAAGCTGACCTAGAGGGCGAGTTTGGGTTTGCTTTTGAGAATTGCGAGAAAGTTATTTTTACAGCAGGTTCAGGTGGCAACACTGATGGCGATAAAACGCTCTTAATTGACCTCTGGGCTGCTGTTAAAGCTATAAACTATGCCAAGCAGCATCAAGTTAAACACTTCATCATGATCAGCTCTATAGGATCTGATACACCTGATGCCGGGCCAGCCGCCTTACGTCCTTATCTTGTGGCAAAACACATGGCAGACGAGCACTTAGTCAACAGCGGTATTGATTATACGATTTTAAGACCCGCGGCGCTGACTGATGACAGAGGCTCGGGCCTTTTCCGAACAGACAGACCGCGAGAATCTGCGCAACAAGTCATTGCACGAGAAAATGTTGCACAGGCCATTAAATACGTTACCGGCAATGATTCCTTAAAGGGACAAACTATTGAGCTGTTTGATGGCAATCAAGAATTGTCTAACCTATTACAATAGCAGTAAATAGTTCGTTCCACTCGAATACAAGGTCGATGATTTATATTCATTGACCTTGTATGACACTAAACAGTGACTACGTGATTGCTCATCGTTTTATAACGTTGAATTAACGTTTCCATGGTTTCATGGTTTTCATCAATTCCTTTCTCACGCAAGAATTCTTCATTGTAGAGTTTTGAAAACGATCGTTCTCCCAAGTCGCAGGCAAACGTTACAATGTTCTTGTGCTGTTTATTATTCACAGCCGCCATAATACAACCAGCCACGTTTAGAGCCGAGCTACTTCCCAACACCAATCCATCATAATCACGAACATAACGAGATATAGTGACTAAATCTTGATCGGGTAAAGTAACGGCATGATCAATTTGTGCTTTTTTAAAGTTCTCGACCAATCGCATAATCCCGATTCCTTCAGTAAAGGAACCACCTTCTGCTTTATACTCACCATGCTTTAAGTAATTCACAATACCAGACCCTTCCGGATCCACGAGCCAAACATCAATATCCTTATTTTGTTGCTTCAGGTAATCCGAATTACCCGCGATAGTGCCGCCAGTGCCACACACGGACACAATCGCGTCAATGTCCCCAGAGGTTTGTTTCCAAATTTCTGGGCCTGTGTTTTCAAAGTGAGCCTTATAATTGCTTAAATTCTCAAATTGATTCGCCCACCAGTAATCGGCTCTCTCTTCAGCAATTCTCCGGGCGGTATGGTAGAAGTGGTTTTCATTAGCGAAAGGACATGGTTCCACCAACTTCAATTCAGCGCCATGTAAAGCAACCATGCGCTCTTTTTCCGGTGTTTGACCTTTCGGCATGACGGTTAACATTTTGAAACCCAAAGCCTTAGCTACTAACGCTAACCCAATCCCAGTGTTACCTGCGGTGCCTTCTACGATGGTCATGCCCGGTTTCAGTTCGCCGCTTTCGATGGCATCTAAGACAATTTGTAATGCAGCTCTGTCCTTAACGGATCCGCCTGGATTCTGAAACTCACACTTTACATATATGTTGCTACCCGTGAGTGCCGATACTGATTCAAGTTTGAGCAAATCAGTATTACCAATGAGTTCACTAACATTATTTTTTAAGTTCATAGTTGTCATCTTCTTCATTCAACTTTCGACGCTACTATTTTGCGTCATTTAATTTTATAGCACTCTATTTAAACTATTCTTTTGGATTCTCTTGTGGCTTCTCTTGCGCTTCTTCTGGTTCCTGTTCTTGATCCTGCTCTTCATCTTCATCGACCAACAGGCCACGATCACGCGCTCTCTGAAGCCACTGTTCTCGTGCTAATTTTTGCATATCTCGGACCTCATCGACTTCATCCATGATTTCCATCCCGAGCAGCGTTTCCACCAAGTCCTCTAAAGTTACTAAACCTCGCGTATCACCATATTCATCCACCACCAAAGCAATGTGCTGTCTCTGGTTCAACAATGTTTCGAGTAAATTAGGCAACGTCATTTCATCCAAAACACAAATCATCTCACGTTGTAATTGTTTTAATTCCCAAGACTCTTGTCCTTGAGCTTGCGCCATCAGTACATCATCTTTCAATACAAAAGCAGTAATGTCATCAATGTCCTGACTGTATACCGGAATCCTTGAGAACTTCGTGCTCACGACATGATCGAATACATCATTAATTCTGTCGTTCTCTTGCAGGTAATGAACCACTCGGCGAGGCGTCATAATATCTTTTGCTTTGAGCGAACCTAATCGAAATAGATTGTCGATGATTCGTGATTCATGTTCATCAATATCGCCGGTTTTTTTGCCTAAACCAGCCATCGCCAAAAATTCTTCCCGGCTAAATATATGTTGTTTTTTACCCTTTGAGATAAGTTTTGTCAGTCCTTCTGATACCCAAATCAAGGGATAAAGCACCTTCGTTAACCAGCGTACAAATATAGCGGTAACTGAAGCTAGCCTTTCCCAATAGACAGCTCCAATCGTTTTCGGAATGATTTCTGAAAAGAATAATATCGCTAAGGTCATTAGCGCTGAAAACAAACCAATCCAGGTGTTACCGAATACTACTGTCGCCTTTGCCCCAGCTGCGATAGCTCCAACCGTGTGCGCGATGGTGTTCAACGTCAAAATCGCAGCTAACGATCGATCGACATTATCCAGTCGTAATTTTTTTAATAGCTCAGCCCGCTTTGGTCGTTCTTGTTGCAAGTGCTCAATATAAGATGGAGTAATACTTAGCAGGACAGCCTCAGCGATAGAGCACACAAATGAAAACAATAACGCAACCAGGATGTAGGTAATCAACAACACCCAGTCTGTCGTCGTAACGGCTATGCTAACTGTTTCAGCAGCAGCATGAGTCTGTTTTGAGAAGGTCAGCATAAACAAAGCGCCAAACGCGCCAATAATAGCTTTCAAGTATTACTCCGAATGAATGATAAGACTGTGATCATGATAAGGGGATCCTTGCTATCTTTCTAGTTTTAGTCCTTTATCACTTCTTTCCCCACATTCTAGGCACAACATCTTGTTGGTTTTTGCTCTTGCGATGCCATACCGCCATAACAATATGCCCTAAGATTAATGCCAGTAAGATCCATCCCAAAGTGCTGTGGAAATTACTTCCAAGATCTGTCATCCATTGTATTTTCTCACCTTCAAAGCCCGAAAATACGGGTATTCCGAATGGCTCAAACGAACGGCCAGAGCCGTATTGGCGCAGCAAAGCAACGATTGGAATGGCTAGTAATAATAGGTACAAACTGATATGGCCCAACTTAGATACTAGCGTTAGCGCTTTTGGTCTGTTAGTCATATTAACCACAGCCCAGATCGCACGAATCACTGCCAATACTAATATTAAAACACCGACAGGTTTATGCGTTGGCCAAAAGAATGCCTCCACAGCAGTTTCATCGAAAAAGAACCGTGCTCCGGCACTCAAAAACTGCCAAAGAATTAAAAGCGCCATACCCCAGTGCAGCAAACGACTTACTTTGCCATAACGTTCATTATCATCTTTTATCGTCATCTTTCCTCTGCCTCATGTAGTTATCTCTTTGATAACGTTATATTAAGCAATTAAAAAAGACAATTAAAACGGTCAGGCTCGCTATTGAACCGAGAGTCTGAAACCAAAAACAGGTAATCCTTTTTGCAGAAAATACAAATCATCGGATCGCTTAAAGCCCAACTTTTCATACATACCCCAAGCTATTTTCGTGGCCTCAGTGGTATGAATAATAAGCTCTTTATTACCATCCTTTTTTGCTTTTTCAATACAGTACTCACTCAACGCTCGTCCAACACCAAGCCCCCGAGCATGACAACTTACCGCCAATAACCGGAAGCCTGATGCATTCTTTTGTTGCGTCGCGGTACCCCCAGAGCCGTACTGTTTCATGTCTGAAAAATACACCACGCCTCCTAATAACTTTTCTTCGTTAGTCGCAACAAAAATCTTCGTGTCTGGCTTCTCTGCTAACACCATAATATTACTTAGCATCTGATAATAATCAGGCTGATCATCCGGTGATGGAAAGCCCTCTAAATTTGAATAAACTTCAACCATCAATTGCCCGAGTTCCGCAGCTTCTGATGACTTAACTTGTCGGATGATGATGTTATTAACCATTCTTTCGTTCTCTATTATTTGTTGTAGGCGGAAATATAACCCAAGTGAACACAACCAACCCTGCAAAGCAGGTGTAAAGCATCATAAAAACCCAGCTCGGAAAATCCCAATACAACAATTGTTGTAACCAATGCGCTATAAAACCATCAGAATAAGTATCGCCTCCAGCCATACTTCTAAACCAAAGCTCTAACGTTGTCAGTGGACAAATAAGTCCAAGCCAAGCTTCTGCTACCACGAACAATATAATTACTAAGTGAGCTAAGCGAAACCATAACGAATTCACCCAGCACCACTGGCGCAAATTACCAATAATGATCAACACCAAACCAACAACGACAAATAACACTACAGCAACATGCAGTAATAAAGTCACATCAGCAAGTATCTGAAATAGGAACGTCTTATCCATACTCCTAGTTTAGCACTAGAAGCACAGATGCCCGAAGTGAGTAATATTAACCGCTAACAATAAATACTTTAGCCCGACTGTTAATGATCAGAAGTTGAATTTATTGAGCCAACAATTCCACTCGGAAGCTTATTGATGCCGCCGTCACTGGATAGCTGGCAGTAGTTGTAATTTATGTTAACGGAGCGACAGCGCAGTGCATAAATTGTAACGAAGAACTGCTGTTCCGGTGCACGGCTTTGTTATGTGCTTAACCGTACACTGATTTAATAATATGTTGAATAGTATCTTCAGTGGCAACGAGTGGAGCAAGCGCATTTATGACGAGCTCTCTTTTAGAGCTATCAGGAAATGACTCAGGCACATACTGTCTTTTTAAAGATATAATTAGATTTTCCAATCTTTCAGTGTGTACCTCTGCTATTCGCCAATCGTCCCAGCTCTGATCGTCCAGCAATTCTAAGTTCTCTATGACCTCATTGGCTAATTTGGCTACTAGCGGGCTTCCAGCTATATCTAAATCATTTGGATTGGGATTGAATTTTGCTTCAAATAAAGCACGATGAAGTGCTAGAAGCTCATATTTATCTTCGATGTTCATGATTGCACATAATATTATTTACCGGAAAAGGCCGGTAACCTTTTGATTATAAGTTAATTCTTTTTAATGTCCGTTTTTGTGGCTAACACCAAGAAAAGCGGACAATTCTGTTCTGGTATCTCTATTGTCGACCAAATTTACGATCTTTATAGTCAATGGCTTACATGCCTTATAGTAATTGGCTCTTTTGTAATTGCAATTGGTTTTTTAGTATACAGCTTGGATTTAATATCAAGGACAAGGAATGTCACTCGCTATAGTATTTTCACGTGCTGGGATGGGGATCGAGGCGCCGTTAGTTACGGTTGAAGTCCATCTGTCTCATGGTTTACCCAGTTTGAACATCGTTGGCTTACCGGAAGCAGCAGTTAAAGAAAGTAAGGATCGCGTACGCAGTGCGATTATTAATTCTAATTTCGAGTTTCCCGCTAGACGCATCACTATCAATTTAGCGCCTGCGGATTTGCCGAAGGATGGCGGCCGTTTTGATTTACCAATCGCGTTGGGAATTTTAGCAGCTTCGGAACAAATACCCGCCGAGCAGCTGTCCAAATTTGAGTTTATTGGCGAGCTTGCCTTAACAGGGGATCTGCGTCCTGTTAAAGGAGCCCTGCCTGTTGCTTTATCTTGTACCGAGGCTGATCGTACTTTAATTGTGCCAAAAGATAACGCTGAAGAGGCTGGTCTGGTCCCCTCCAACCAGTCTCAATATGCCGAACATCTTTTACAAGTTTGCCAAAGCCTTGCCCACAATCAAAAGCTTCCAAAATGCGAGTCCAATACAAATATTAATCACCACCACTTCACTTCCGACATGTCTGATGTTATTGCCCAAGAGTCAGCTAAACGCGCCATGACTATTGCCGCGAGCGGCAAGCATCATCTAATGTTTATAGGGCCTCCAGGAACAGGCAAAAGCATGTTGGCTTCGCGTATGCCAACGGTACTCACAACAATGTCAGAATCGGAAGCTAAAGAGTCCGCTTCTATTTATTCCGTTAGCCACCTAGGTTTCGACGCTACCACCTACTTTTCTCGCAAATACCGCGATCCGCACCATTCCTGCTCTGCCCCTGCCTTAATAGGCGGCGGTAGTCAGCCAAAACCTGGCGAAATTAGCTTGGCGCATAAGGGGGTTTTATTTTTAGATGAGCTAACCGAGTTTTCTCGGCAGGTGTTGGATAACTTACGCGAACCGCTCGAAACCGGTCGCGTGACTATTTCACGCGCCGCACACCAAGCCGAATACCCGGCTGATTTTTTATTGCTCGCAGCGACCAATCCTTGCCCTTGTGGTCACTTTGGCAACAGCAAACAACACTGTCGCTGCACCCCTGATAATATCCGTCGTTATTTAAATAAAATCTCTGGGCCTTTATTGGACCGCATCGACATGCAGGTCGAAGTGCCGTTAATTTCACAAGACGACCTACTCAACGGTCGCCAGCGTCAACAAATATCCAGCGCCGAAATACGCCAAGCAGTCGAATCCAGCCAAAAACTACAATTTCAACGCCAAGGAAAGCTTAATGGCCAACTTGAATCAGCTGATATCGAGCAATATTGTATGCTTGGCAAGGGCTCTAAAGACCTATTAACTAAAGCATTAAACCAGCTCAACCTTTCAGCCCGCTCCTACCACCGGATCTTAAAAGTCTCGCGCACCGTTGCCGATCTAGAGCAATCTGAGCTAATCGAACCTAAACACATCAGCGAAACGCTTAATTACCGAAAAATGGAGCGTTATCTAGCTCAGCTTCCTTAATTTTCATCAATTTCTGAATTTTTTTAATTTATTTTTGAATAAAACCATTTCCTCATCCGTCACCTTTATGAACTTTGATAATTTATGAGGAAATTATTATGAAAACATTTAAATATTCAGCGCTATTTTTATCACTGGCTCTTACTAGCCATGCCGCTATTTCTGCAGAAGCTAATGTTCAAGCTAACGCCGAAGTTTCAGCAGATGCTTCTTCTACGTCAGATGCTGCTGTAGAAACGACTGAGCAAACAACCGAGCAAGCTACTTCTGTTAGATCACAAGCTGCAGCTGATGCCAAGCTTACAGCTGAGTCACAGTTAAACACGGCACAGTCACAATCACAGTCTTTGTCACAACAAGCCACGAGCTCTGTTGCTGCTTCTGCAGATAATCAGTCTGAGTCAGCTTCTTCTGTCGCAACACAAACAGCGAATCAGTCGTCTGCCAATGCCAGCAGCTCACTAAGTCTAAGCGCAGTAACCGACGCATCTGCTGGTAACAGCAATGCTGAGCAAGAAGTTGACAATGAAGCCGAGGCTTCTGAAGAAGCTTCAGTAGAGCAAGAGCCGGTTGAAGATACAACCTCTGCGCAGAGTGATTTGAGTAGTAATGTTGAAAGCGGCTTATCTGCCTCTACAACGACCGCAAATAACGTCTCTCAAAGCGCCGAGCAGTCAGCTAATGTTGCGTTGGATGCTACTTCTAGCACAGTATCTGAAGTGCAAGGCACTGCTACAGATGTCGTTTCAAATACAGACGCTAGTGCTAACGCAGATGTAAATGCTGAAGTATCTAGCAGTGTTTCAGGCTCGGTAGATGATGATGTTAATGCCGCTATCAATAGTGATATTAAAGGCTCGGTCAAAGCTGCCGTGGATGAAAATATTACTGACACTATTAAAAACCGTTTACCCCTAGATAGATAATAAATGATGTCGGGCCAGGCTAACTGGCCTGACACTTTTAATAGGAGTTGTTATGAAGTATTTTTTAACACCGCTAATTCTAGTCGCTACTAGCGCTACTGTTTTTGCTAAAAACAGTTCAGAATATTCGATGACTTTAGAAGCTGGTGCAAGCCATAACTCAGAGCTTGTTGTTGAAGAAATTGATCAGTATAGCGGCAGTGGTGATGCTGCACGCTATCTATCTCTAGACCTTAATGCGAACTGGACTCTATTCGACAACTTAAACGTGGATGCTGGCTACAACGTTTCCGATACTGGTTATCAGGCCAGTGATGATTTTGATCTAACAATCCAGCGTTTTTATGGCGATGTGTCATATGACTTTTCTGCATTTACCGTTGGCGCTAACCAGCACGAAATTGACGCTAAACTCAATGGCGATTCTTTTTTAGACATGAGCCGTAATGGTCTCTATCTATCAAAATTGTTTAACGATAGTGTTTTTATTCGAGCTGAGATGGTCGATACCGATAAGAGTTTTGATACGAACCCTGACCGTGATGCAAACAACGAGTCGCTCGGTATTGATACCTATTTCTTTTTTAATCGGGCCAAGAGCTTCTTTTCACTAGGGTATTCCTCTGATGAAGAGACCGCTAAAGCTTCGCAGTACAGTTATGACGGCGATATTTATCGCGCTACTTACTCAACCAAGCTAGGGAATCAAGATAAGCATCGTTTACAAGCACAGTGGCGTTATTTCAATCGTGACTACAACGATATTTATCCCAAGATCAATACTGCACGTAATGACTCACGACACACTTACAAGTTAGCTTGGGATTATTACTTCACTCAAAGTGTTGCCTTAGCAACTGAACTACAAAGAAATGAATCTGAGTCTAATTTTGAGCCAGCTGATTACACCTCTAACGAGATCAACCTTTTGTTCAGATTAGAGCTATAGAAAAGCAATACCCATACCCCTTTTTAGCAAGGATGCTTTTTTTCTTTCTCTTTTTTTTACACCTATTCTATAAACCCATAGCCGAATACAGGGTCTTTACCCGACTCGCCTAAATCTACTGCTCTTTTCTTTAACTGTTCGATTGCCAAGTCTTGGCTATTCGCTTTTTGTAACTGGCAAGAAAGAATTGCGGCAACGCTGGGCGACGCCATAGAGGTTCCACTTTCTGGACCAAAACTTTTATCACTCCTCGCCGTTTTTATAGCTACCCCAAGCGCCGAGAAGTCAATGTAATTTCCTTGGTTTGCCCATCTATAAATCTCTTTTTTATCATCGACTGCGGTAACAGCGATGACTTGGTTATAGGCAGCTGGGTACCTAGGCGAAGCGGCTGGCCCTTCATTACCCGCGGCCGCAACGATTGCTGTATTATTTTTGCTCGCACCTTTTATTGCTTGTTCTAAAACTGGATTTGGAGGCCCTGTAAGGCTCATGTTAATAACTGGCACCTTTTGTTCTACTAACCAATTGATAGCTTGCAAAAGGTGAATTAAAGTTGCCCCTTGGGAGTATTTGTTTCTCTTGTAAAAAACCGATGCCGCATAGAGCTCTGCGCGAGGTAATAAAGGCATCAGTTCACTTTTTCCAACCAACAAGCCAGCCACTGCAGTTCCGTGATTTTTTGGCGTTTCAAACTCGTCAGCCAAAAAATACTTTTGTTTAATATTCACGTCGGCAAATGCTGGGTGTGCCCCCTCAATTGCAGTATCAATTATCCCAATTTTTATCGATTCTGTGCAGGCATTTTTTTCTACCTTATTTATTCTAGAGCTTTTTCGAGCTGCAGGTTGCTTGGGCTTTTCTTCAGAATTTGCTTCGTAAATATGATTCCTGCCGAGTTGTTCCCTTAGTCGGTTAGGTAATTCCTGCTCTAAATTTGTTTTGCTGTAACCTATTGGGGTTTTAAAACGGACGACTGACATTCCTATGCTTTTTAGTTCTTTATAACTCAAGATATCAAACTTAAGCTCTTTAAGGATTGTGATATCCCTTTTGCTAGCGATTAAGACCCACTCTCTTTCTACTGCTCGCCAACCATTCTCTACAGATTCTTCTACTAGTATTGTTTCTCCTAACTGACTCTTTATTTCTATTCGAGAGTCTAGCTCTGCCAGGGGATCAAGCGAGTCTTTTACTGAGTTATCCAGCTGCGTTATATCTTTGTTTATCTGTTGCAAGGCTTCTGATGGAATTCTCGGTAGTCTTTGTTCAATATCTTTAAGGCCTTTATCCACCACGGGGATTTCAGGTAGTTTGCCTTCGATATCTCTTAGTGCTTTATCGGTAATGTTTGTCGCACTCTGTGCTTGCAGGCTTGTCATTATTAAAAGCACAAATATGCTAAGTTGTCTTTTCATGAAAATTCCTCATCGAAGCTTCTATAACTCTATAACTTCACTATCTGTATAATTTCTCTAACTGTATATAATAATGACGTTTGGTAACCTATAAAAATTCCCACCTTTTGAGAATAAAAGCTGGTTTTGAAACGTTTACATGATATAGGGTACTTATATTGTCATACTTTTATGAATAATGATTCCGAAATGAATACTAAGTTACGCGAGCTTATCCCAGTAATTCGGCGTTTTGCCTTTTCACTGACAGGCTCAGATCATGACGCTGATGATTTACTGCAAAATACCTTAGAGCGAATCCTACAAAAGGGAGTTCCTGAGGATGCTGATCTTATGAAATGGTCATTTCGTGTCTGTCGTAATTTGTGGATCGACGAGTATCGTTCACGTAAAGTTCGACAAGCAGCTACTGAAAACCCTGAATTACAGGAGTCAGTAGTCGATGGTACCAAAACTATTGCAGATCATATTACATTAGAACAAGTACAACGTGCCATGAAACACCTACCAGAAGACCAACGATCCATCTTAGCGCTCGTAGTATCCGAGGGTCTCAGCTATAAAGAAGTCTCGCAAACTTTGAATATCCCCATAGGGACGGTAATGAGCAGGCTTTCGAGAGCACGACAATCTATGGTTGATTGGTTTAACGATCACGACATGAGGATTCTAGCATGATGGTAACCGACGAAAAACTATGCGCCTTTATCGACAATGAGCTTCCTGCAGAAGAGATGGAAGCCATTCGCGAACAGATTGCAGCTGATGAAACATTGGTTGATCGCATCGCTCACTTGAGTTTCGTTGATCATGCCGTCCGCACGACGCTACACGCGATAGATGACAAGCCTTTACCCGATTCTGTGAACCAACTATTTGAAGCAGAGAAACCTTCTGCATCAAATGTCATTAAGTTCCCAGCAATGCGCAAAGTTGCTCAAACCCTGCGTGAACATGTCGCTATTGCTGCAATGTTAGTCTTGGCCATTGGTGTTACCGTCGGAACATTCGTCACTAAAGATTCTAGTGAAGCTTTAGATTGGGCTCAGGTGAATCAGGTTCTCGATACTCGTCTAAGCGATCAATCCGTCAGCCTAGACAATGATTGGACCATGCACTTAAAAACCAGTTTTATGAATACTGATGATAATTATTGCCGACTATTCTCGCTACAATCCAATACCTCAGCACATATGAATATTGCGTGCCAACAGCAAGACACTTGGCAATTGCACTCTAGAATTCCTTTTGAGCCAACGCAAGCTGAAGATTATCAAACCGCATCGGTAGATCCAAAAATTAATCAACTTATAGATGCGACTATAAAGGGCAGCTTCCTCAATCAAGCTCAAGAACAAACTGCCATTAATCATCAATGGAAGCAGCGGTGAGGTTACCCTTGAAGTCTATATTAGTCATACTTTTAAGCTTATTGCTGGCAGCTTGCTCCTCGCAATACAGGTACAATCCTCTGCAAAACACAGGATTTGGCCCCTACCATATTTCTACTGCTCAAAACTTGTACCGCGTGCACTTTAAGGCTATTGGTGCCAACGAAGACATCACACGTTTGCAGGCGCTAGAACATGCTAGCTATCTGACTTCAAGTCAGAAATTAGACTGGTTTATTGTGCTAAAAGAGCAAGTAATCACTGAGCAACTAGAAAGCTTGGAAACAAATAAGGTCTTACGCACTACTTGTAGCGACAATGAATGCCATCAAAGCACTTATTTAAACCCATATTTCAAACAACAGTTTACTGCCACTGAAAAACCTATCACCACTGAAGTCATCCTTATCATCCGAATGGGACGAGGCATCCAGCCCGCTGACAAGAAGAGCTTCAGTGCCTTCTAAAGTATTCCGACAACCCAATCTAACAAGCAACAGTTTCACTTGCTAAGCGCCCCGCTAATAAGTTACATTAGAAACTATTAATATTATAAATTTCTAATACCCCCTATGAGTCTTACAGAGCACTTTTCGCGTTTTAGACAGCACATTATTGGTGAAGGTCATGACTATTCAGAGTCGAGCCATAACCGTGACATCTTGTATGCGGATTGGACCGCCAGTGGTCGTTTATACCGCCCAATTGAGGACTTTCTTAGCCACGAACTTGGGCCTTATGTCGCCAATACGCATACTGAAACCACCCTTACTGGCACCACAACGACGGATGCTTATCATGATGCTCAAAAAATCATAAAACAGCACGTTAACGCTCATGATAGCGATGTTTTAATCGCCGCTGGCTCTGGTATGACATTGGTTATTAACAAGTTTCAGCGTATGTTGGGCTTGCGTGTTCCAGAGAAGTGGCGCGAGCGTTTGGATATCGCGGAACACGAAAAGCCGCTGGTTTTGGTTACGCACATGGAACACCATTCCAATCAAACCACTTGGCATGAGTGCGAAGTAACCTTAGAGATCGTTCGCTCTACCGATGAAGGCCGCCCTGATTTACAGCATATGCGTGAACTGCTTGAGCAGTACAAAGATCGTCCCGTTAAAATAGGATCATTTACTGCCTGTAGTAACGTCACCGGTATTACCACCCCTTACCATGAGATGGCCGAGATCATGCATCAATACGATGGTCTTTGCTTTATCGATTTTGCCGCTTCTGCACCATACGTTGATATCGATATGCATCCGGCTAATCCTGAGCAACGACTAGATGCAATCTTTCTATCCCCTCACAAGTTCTTGGGTGGCCCGGGTAGTAGCGGCATCTTAATTTTTGATGACAAGCTGTATGACTGCAAGGTCCCCGATCAACCGGGCGGCGGCACCGTCTCTTGGACCAACCCTTGGGGCGAGCATCGCTTTTTTGACAATATTGAAGCCCGCGAAGATGGCGGCACGCCAGCTTTTCTACAAACCATTAAGGCAGCACTTTCGATTAAACTTAAAGACGCGATGCAAGTTGACAAAATTAAGCAGCGCGAAGAGCAGCTGGTTAAGATTTTATTAGAGGGTTTACGCCAACACCCTGACGTGCGGATTTTAGAAGACCAGCAAAACGATCGTCTTTGCATCGTTTCGTTTTATGTATTGGGCATTCACCACAATTTATTAGTGCGTTTATTAAACGATCGCTTCGGCATTCAAAGTCGTGGTGGTTGCTCTTGCGCCGGTACCTATGGCCACCTGTTACTTGGCGTCGATCAGCTGCAAAGCCATGAAATCACCAATCGAATTGATCAAGGGGATTTAACCGACAAACCCGGCTGGGTGAGGGTTTCGCTCCACCCAACCAATACCGACCAAGAAGCCCACTTCCTGGTCAACTCTGTCCTTAAGGTTATTGAAAACGCAGAAGCCTGGTCTAAGGATTATGACTTTGATCAAAGATCTGGTGAGTTTCGACCAAAAAACAAAGGCAAAGCTCTAAAGTCCTTGGCAGACTTTAATCCTTTGTAATTACTGGAAGCCCCAAAATTGCGAAAACACAAGCAATAAGGCAAAATAAGACTATTATTATAGGCTGGAATTTGGATGGACGTTTTAAATATTACTGATGCAATGCAAAAAAACTCAGCTCAAGCTGCCCGTTTTTTGAAGAATATTTCTAATGAACAACGGTTATTGATTCTTTGTATTTTGCATGAAGAAGAGCTTTCCGTAGGCCAGCTCAACGAAATGTTGCCTGATTTAAGCCAATCCGCTTTGTCGCAGCACCTCGCACTATTGCGCAAAGAGGGTTTCGTAACAACTCGGCGCGACTCTCAAACAATCTATTACAGCTTGTCATCAAACGAAGCTGCTCAAATTATTCACTTACTGCATAAGCTATTTTGTAAGGACGAATGCTAATGAAACCTTGTGTTATTGACTACCTACAGTCTGTTAAGTCACAAATTTCCGAAATTACCGTCGATCAACTTAAACAAACGGACCTCACAAACGCTGTATTGTTAGATGTTCGTGAACCACAAGAGCATCAACAAGGCATTATTCCCAAAGCGACGCCTCTTCCTCGTGGCGTCCTTGAGTTTAAGGTTTTTGATTTACCGCAACTTAAGGATCTCTCTCAAGAAGAAGCACAACAGATACCTGTGTATATCTACTGTGCCTCTGGTGGGCGTTCGGCATGTGCTGCATTAGCTTTGCAACAGCTTGGATTTAGCAACGTAGCGTCTATCGCCGGTGGCTTTAAGCAATGGCAAAACTCGAACGGAGAAATTTCTAGCTGCTAAACTTACAGTTTTAGTCTTGCTCTCTACCGAAAATGGCACCCGCTACCACCATAGCCACGACAAGCGGGACTAAGAACCACAGTAATTCAGTAATAATCAATGGCGCTACACTTAAGGCTGGTCCAGGGCAGTATCCGCTCAAACCCCAGCCTATACCAAATAAGGCGCTTCCAACTAATAGCTTACTATCTATAACCCCTTGCTTAATATGGGCCTTATCTTCTTTGCTCAGTAACAAAGCAAAACCAGGAATGGATACTAATAAGGCTCCTCCCATCACCCACGCTAATGTTGGATCCCAGTCGCCAAAAATATCAAGAAAACCCTGAACCTTATCGGGATCAATCATTTCTGACATGGCTAAGCCAAAGCCAAACAAAGTGCCGCAGATCAGTGCTGTAATAAGTTTCTTCATGACAAGGCTCCCATCACAGCAACCGTAATCACGGCACACAGCATAAAGACGATGGTCGCAACAATGGAGCGTTTAGATAAACGTCCGATTCCGCAAACTCCGTGACCACTGGTGCAACCTTTACCGATATAAGTTCCAAAACCGACTAAAAGCCCTGACGCAATGAGCAGCTCTTTAGGGTAGCCTTCTCTCAGCGATGACTCGACACTAAACAGAATACTGTATATCCAAGTTCCCAACATCAAGGACCCTATAAACACAAGCGGCCACCAACGATCAGAGCCATTACCCTTATTGCTTAAAACCTGCTTGATCATGCCGCTGATGCCAGCAATTTTGCGCATGCTCATAAACAGCAAAACGGCGGACAGACCAACCAATATTCCGCCAGTTAATGCTTGCCATTGAAATTCCACAATACCACCAAAGTTTGATTATTAGTTTTTTCTAATATATTATCCTTATATCATTTTTTCAATCGTTACTTCATCCATGACAGCAATAAATGCCGATAAAATCAAAGTCTCGCCTTTTTATCATAAAGATACCGGCACCTGGAGCTATGTGGTCACTGATTCTGCGACTCAGGTTTGTGCGATTATTGATCCCGTTCTAGATTTTGACTTACCTTCTGGGCAAGCTCATTACCAGTCAGCTAAATCGTTAATTGAATATGTTGAACAGCACCAATTAAAACTGGAGTGGATTTTAGAAACTCACGCTCACGCTGACCATCTAACGGCGGCACAACACATCAAACAGACGCTTGGCGGTAAGATTGTTATTGGCGCTGGTATAAAAGATGTCCAACAGCATTTTGCTACGACCCTCAACTTAGATCTACCTGTCGACGGTAGCCAGTTCGATATTCTGATGCACAAAGGCGATACTCTCGCTTTAGGAGAGAGCCACTTTGTGGCCCACCCTACCCCAGGCCATACTGACGACAGCATGAGCTATGAGGTTGAAGGCAATATTTTTATTGGTGATACGTTCTTCCACCCAGACCTTGGCACTGCGCGTTGTGACTTCCCGGGAGGCAGTGCCGAAAAGCTCTTTAACAGTTTACAGTTCTTAACCTCTTTTCCTGAAGACTTTAATTTATGGTTATGCCATGACTATCCCGATGGTCGAGATGCGGTTGCCCGAACGACGGTCGCTGAACAGAAAAACAATATTCACTTCCAAAAATCGGGAGGAAACCCTCAAGCTTATACCGAGCTGCGGAATGAACGCGACAGTACTCTAAATGTCCCTCGCCTAATTTACCCTTCATTACAGGTCAATATTCGTGCAGGACTATTCCCTGACAGTGAGTCGAATGGGCGAAAGTATTTGAAACTTCCTTTTTCTGTTGAATAAACTTAATTTTGATTGCGCTATTTGGCGGTCAGTTGCTAAACTTGCCGCCAACTTTAATAAGAAACTTGCGCAGCCTTGTCCTTACCACAACTCAATCAACGCCAACAACAAGCTCTGTTAAATACCTCTGGTCCGCTATTGGTATTGGCTGGTGCTGGCAGTGGTAAAACAAGTGTAATTACGCGCAAAATCGTTTACCTGATTAAAGAACGCAAAATTCCGGCGCGTAATATTGTTGCTGTAACTTTTACCAATAAAGCATCGCGTGAGATGAAACAGCGCGTTAGTAAAATTGCAGGACAAAATGCCACCAAAGGGTTAACCGTATCGACCTTCCATAATTTTGGTCTTAACTTTATTCGACGAGAGTATAAGACCCTTGGCATGAAGTCGAACTTTACCATTTTCGATGATCAAGACAGTTTAGCGCTTCTAAAAGACTTAGGGTTTAAAGAGGCCGAAAGCGATAAAGCATTACTGTCACAGCTACAGAACCAAATCTCTAACTGGAAAAATGATTTAATTCTTCCAGAGCAAGCTATTGCCCAGGCAAATACTCAAGAGCTTTTAGTGTTTGCTAAAGTGTATGAGAAATACGCCCGAAGCATGAAAGCTTACAACGCTGTCGATTTTGATGATTTAATTTTAATTCCAACGTTACTGCTTCGTGATAATCCACAAGTTCGTGAAAAGTGGCAGAATAAAATTAAATATCTGTTAGTCGATGAGTATCAAGATACAAACACTAGCCAATATGAGTTAATTAAATATTTGGTTGGACAGTTCGGCAACTTCACCGTAGTTGGTGATGATGATCAATCTATTTACTCATGGCGTGGCGCAAGACCTGAGAACCTTGATCAACTTGCGACAGACTTTCCAAAGCTGCAAGTAACAAAGCTTGAGCAAAACTATCGTTCTTATGGTCGGATCCTCAAAGCTGCTAACGTACTTATTGATAACAACCCACACGTGTTTGAAAAGAAACTTTGGTCGGACAAACCTTATGGCAATCCACTTCGCGTAGTCACTTGTGCCAACGAAGACGACGAAGCACAAAAAGTGGTTACCGAGATTATTTCTCGTAAAGTAAAAACTAAAAACGGAAAGTATTCTGACTTTGCGATTCTTTATCGCGGCAATCACCAGGCAAAACTTTTTGAAAAAGCATTAATCGCTAATAAAGTGCCTTATAAAATTTCAGGAAGCACCTCTTTCTTTGGTCGCTCAGAAATTAAGGATATTATGGCTTATCTTCGTTTGCTAGCGAATGAAGATGATGATAATGCTTTTTTGCGAATTGCTAATACTCCTCGTCGGTCTATAGGTCCAACAACTCTTGAGCAACTTGGAACCTATGCACAAAAGCGGCACATCAGTCTATATGCCGCGTCTTTCGAGATGGGCTTGGAACAATATTTGACCGGAAAGGGTTTAGATTCTGTACGCCGTTTTGTTGATACTATTTCGCGCGCAGCGGATAACGCTAAACGTGGTGATAGCCTAGGGGTTATTCACGAGCTCATCGCTAAGATCGGTTATCACTCCTGGTTACACGAAACCTCAAGCACACCCAAGGCTGCTGAGTTTCGATGGAATAATATTCAGGAGCTTCTTGGTTGGGTTGAAAAATATGTTGATGAAAATGAGCATGACGAAAACCCATTCGCTGCAGCGGTCACCAATCTCATGTTGCGTGACATGCTTGATCGTAATGAAGAAGAGGAAGAAAACGCTAATCAGGTTCAATTAATGACGCTTCATGCTGCAAAAGGTCTCGAGTTTAATCATGTCTATCTAGTCGGTATGGAAGAGGAGTTTTTACCGCATAAATCGAGTATCGAAAATGATGATATTGAAGAAGAGCGGCGACTTGCTTATGTTGGAATTACTCGAGCACAACGAACGCTAGTATTTACCCTGTGTAAAAAACGTAACAAGTTTGGTGAAGTCATCAACTGCGAGCCAAGCCGTTTCTTAGAAGAAATCCCCGAAGAAGATCTTGATTGGGATGCAAAGCGTCAACCATTAACAGAGTCCGAACAAAAAGAATTAGCTGATGATAATTTTTCGATGCTTAAATCTTTATTTAACGAGTAGGTGTGCCTCTTAATCATTGCACTGTTACAAAACTAATACACTTTTTCCTCTTTTGCCATTAATTACAAATTGCCTCTTGCTTATCACCTAAATTATCGTTAATAATAAATTATTGGTAAAGGTCACAGGAGGTGTACCATGTCACTTATCAGCTGGTTATTCGTAAGCGTTATCTGTGTGCTTATCGTCATTGTTGGCTATGCGGGTGTTACCGGAAAATCGATCTTCGCTTATAAACACAAAAATAATCACAAACGACCGCATCATTAAAAAAGGCTTCCGAAGAAGCCTTTTATTAGGTTTTAATTGAGTCTTTGGAAGACGGTTGCGATACCTTGTCCTAAACCAATACACATAGTCGCAATACCGAACTCTTTATCTTGGCCTTCCATCAAACGCAACAGGGTCGTAGAGATTCTTGAGCCTGAGCAACCTAACGGGTGACCTAAAGCAATCGCACCACCATTTAAGTTCACCTTCTCTTCAAAGTTATCACGTAAACCTAAACCATCTAACACTGCAATGGATTGAGCTGCAAAAGCTTCATTGAGTTCGAACAAATCAATATCGTCGATCTTCATGTTTGCTCGTGCCAGCGCTTTTTTCACAGCTGGAACTGGGCCAAACCCCATAATCGAAGGATCACAACCCGCAACACCCATAGAAACAACTTTTGCAATTGGTGTTAAACCAAGACTCTCAGCTTTTTCCTTAGACATTACTAGCATGGCCGATCCACCATCTGAAATAGCAGATGATGTTGCTGCAGTTACTGAGCCATTTTTTGGATCGAATACTGGGCGTAATTTTGCCAAGTCTTCTACCGTCGACTCTGGACGAATAACTTCATCAAAATCAAAAAGCTTCAACTGCCCTTTTTCATCATGGCCTTCCATCGCTAAGATTTCTTTTGCAAAGCGTCCTTCGACTGTAGCTTTGTGCGCTAGTTGATGCGAACGATAGCCAAATTGATCTTGCTCTTGGCGCGATACTTTATACATGTTCGCTAGCATCTCAGCGGTAAGGCCCATCATTCCAGCAGCCTTAGCTGTATATTTTGCAAGTTCAGGATCAAAGTCGATGCCATGATTCATTGGTACGTGTCCCATGTGCTCAACACCGCCAATAATAAAGACATCACCATCACCAACCATGATTGAACGCGCTGCAGTATGTAAAGCTTGCATCGAAGAGCCGCACAAACGATTGACTGTTTGGGCAGCAACATGGTGTGGTAGATCAGTTTTCAACATCGCATTACGCGCAATGTTAAAGCCTTGCTCTAATGTTTGTTGTACGCAGCCCCAGATCACATCTTCTACATCTGCAGGATCCAGTTTTTCATTACGATCTAACAAACCTTGCATTAATCGTGCTGATAGTTCTTCAGCACGTGTATTTCGAAACATTCCACCTTTCGAACGACCCATTGGGGTACGAATGGCGTCTACTACTACTACTTCTTTCATCGTTAACTCCCAGTGGCTTCTATTAAGGGTAAAATTTCTTGTCGTCTTGCGCCATTTTCAGCATTCCAGTGGTTGGCTCATACGCCTTACCTAAGTGCTGATATTTTTTCGCTAACTCGACAATTGATGCAATACCTTGTGCATCGACGTATTTAAAGACACCGCCTCTAAACGGAGGAAATCCTAAACCGTAAATTAATGCCATATCGCCTTCAGCAGGACTATCAATAATACCTTCCTCTAAACAACGAATGGTCTCGATAATCATCGGCAACATAGTTCTTGCAATGATTTCCTCATCTTCAAAATCTTTGGTGTCAGCTGCAACTTCTTTTAACAACTCATACGCTTTTGGATCGGCCTCTTTCGTCGGACGGCCTTTTTTATCTTTACCGTAAACATAAAAGCCGCTACCTGATTTTTGCCCGTAACGGTCGTTTTCGAACATCACATCAATCGCGTCTTTTTCTTCTTTACTCATGCGATCTGGGAAGCCTTCCGCCATCACTTCTGCAGCGTGGCGACCAGTATCCATACCAACAACGTCTAATAAATAAGCAGGACCCATAGGCCAGCCAAACTTTTTGCTCATGACCTTATCAACCTGCTGGAAGTCTGCACCGTCACGAACTAACTTCGTGAATCCACCGAAGTAAGGAAATAAAACGCGATTCACGAAAAAGCCCGGGCAGTCATTGACCACAACAGGCGACTTACCCATCTTGCTGGCGTAAGCAACGACGCTAGCGATAGTCTCATCCGACGTTTTCTCTCCACGAATAATTTCAACCAGAGGCATTTTGTGCACTGGATTAAAGAAGTGCATTCCGCAAAACTTTTCAGGACGCTTCATTGACTTGGCTAAACGATCGATTGAGATGGTCGAGGTGTTCGAACAAATAATCGCCTCATCTGGCATCAACCCTTCCACTTCTGTTAAAACCGCTTCTTTGACTTTAGGGTTTTCGACTACTGCCTCAACCACAATATCGGTATGCTTAATTTCTTCATAGCTTAAAGTTGGCTTAATGCTGGCAATGCCTTTTGCCATTTTATCGGTAGTAATCTTGCCGTACTTAACACCTTTGCCAAACAATTTAATGGCTTCATCCATCCCTTGTTCAAGCGCTTCCGGCTTGATGTCTTTCATTACAGCAGGAACACCACGTGAAGCAGACTGATAGGCGATACCACCGCCCATAATACCCGCACCTAATACTGTTGCGTTTTTCACGTCTATATCGGCAGTCTTACTAGCAACTTTCGCTTTTTTCTTTAACACTTGATCATTCAAGAATAATTGAATTAACGCAGCGGCTTGCTCAGTTTGCGCCATATCGGCAAACGCTTCGTGCTCAGCCTTGATGGCGTCTTCCAGCTTCATTCCTGCACTATCTTCAATTAACTGAACACCACGAACTGGCGCCGGATAGTGTGGGCCTGCTTGACCAGCGATATAGGCCTTCGAAGTCATGAATGACATCATGGCTTCGGTTTTATTCAACTGTAGCGGTGCTTTCTTCTCGGCTCGACGCGCCTGCCAATCTAACTTTCCTTCGACCGCATCTAGCAACATCTGCTCTGTGCTAGCAATTAAATGTTCTGAATCCACCACGGCATCTAGAGTTCCTACCGCTAGCGCTTTTTCTGGTTTGTACGCCTTGCCTGTTGATAGCCACTCGAACGCATTGTCCGGGCCAATAATTCTTGCTAAACGAACACTACCACCAAACCCTGGCACTAGCCCTAACTTAGACTCTGGTAATCCAACCTGTGCTTTTGGACTAGCGACACGGAAATCACAGGTCAGACACATCTCTAAACCACCGCCCAGCGCCATTCCATCAATCGCAACCGCTGTCGGATAAGGCAAATCTTCAAAACCAGTAAATGCTTTGTTCGCCTCAACCAACCAACCGAGCAAATCTTCACGGCTCGAAGCAAATAATTCATTAAATTCAGTGATATCAGCTCCGACGATAAATACGGGTTTCCCGCTGGTCGCTATAACTGCCTTCACTTCTTTATGTTCAGCTAATAACTCATTAACTTGAAGCCACTCGTTTAAAGTAGCTCGGTCGAACTTATTCACCGACTCATTTTGATTATCAAAACACACTTCGGCGATACCTTTATCGCGTAATCTGCATTGAATCGACTGACCTTCGAAAATCATTCTGTTTCTCCGTTTTGGTTATCAGATGATGGAATTGAACTTCTGACCGTTCTGATTAAAGTAGATTAGGGCAATCCAGTGTACTTCAACCCGCCCAGAGGTCACAACACATCTCTACGGCTCTATCTGGTCTGACCAATCATAACGAACTTTTTAGCGTAACAAAAGCTCTCGATATAGCTTCGGTCACAAAATCAACAATCATGCTCTATCCCCTCTACAGCAACAACTTTGCTTGAATAACCCATTCTTTCCTTGCCCCTCAACGGCCCGATCTGAAATAATGATTGCTTATTGTCTCAAATTTTTATGGTAGTTATATGACAGACGCAGAGCTAAAACCTTTATTCTCTGAGCACATTGACACGATTACCAAGCGTTACCAAGACGCTATGCAGCGCCACGGTTTTGACCACTTGTTGATCCCAGCGGGTTCACTGCACGGTATTTTCTTGGACGATATGTCCTATCCGTTTAAATCCAACTTCCATTTCAACAGTTTCGTTCCCCATTCGGATTTGCATGACAGCACGATTCTTATTTCAGCCAAAGGCGAACGCACGTTGTGTTATTACCAGCCGGTTGATTTCTGGCATAAAGTTGCTGGCGATCCTGATGGGTTCTGGGTTGAACACTTTGACATCAAGATGATGCGCAAAAAAGATGAAGTTCGTGCCTTTATGCCATCGAGCGGTACCATCGCCTTCATCGGTGAAATGGCCTACCCTTTCCTGGATGAAGATTTTGATGCTATCAACCCAGGTAACTTGATTAATGAAATTAATTGGCACCGTGCGATCAAGACCGATTACGAGATTGAATGCTCAGCGCTAGCCAATAAACGTGCCGCGATGGGCCATATGGCTGCCCGCGACATGTTCTATAACCAAGGTTCCGAGCTTGAAATCCACCTAGCTTACTTATTAGCGAGTGGACATCATGAAGCACAGCTTCCGTATAACAGTATTGTTGCGCTCAACGAAAACGCCTCGATTTTGCACTATATGCATTACGATACTGAGCGTCCAAGCGAACACCGCACCTTCCTAATCGACGCCGGTGCGCGCTATAACAGTTATGATGCGGATATTACTCGTACCTACGCATTCGATAAAAATACTGAGTTTGCTGATCTAATCAATACTATGGAGCAGTTGCACCTTAGCGTTGTTGATCGTGTTAAGCCTGGTCAGTCATACGTTGATCTGCATATCGACACACATCTAGAAATCGCCAAAGTCTTGAATCAGTACAAGATCTGCGACATGAGTCCTGAGTCGATGCTGGAGAATGGCGTGACTCGCACTTTCTTCCCGCATGGGTTAGGTCATCAAATTGGTCTTCAGGTGCACGACGTTGGTGGTCACCAATCCAATGCCGACGGTGATCCAGCGCCACCGCCACAAGAACATCCGTTCTTACGCAATACCCGTCCGATCGAGAAGAACCAGATTTTAACCATTGAGCCAGGACTTTATTTCATCAAGTCGTTACTTGCCGATCTAAAAGCCAGCGAACACGGTTCAAGCATCAACTGGAATCGTATCGAAGAATTCCGTCCGTTTGGCGGCATTCGAATTGAGGACGATATTGCGGTAACCGAGACAGGCCACCGCAACTTAACTCGCGCTTATTTAAAATAAGCGATGAGCAAACCTACAGCGCCGCAGGATAAGCCTGCGGCCGCTACCGCTTCCTATAGCGTTCCAAGCCATCCGGTTAACCAACCTTGTACCTTTGAAGAAATCATCAAGGGAAGTCGCTTCACCACTCGAATTGTTTTTACGCCTTCCGTTGAACAAGCAAAGGCATTTATCAAGCAACTGAACACCGACGAACCCGATGCCACCCATCATTGTTGGGCCTATATCGTTGGTAACCCTAACAGCACAACATTGATGGCTTGCTCTGATGATGGCGAGCCCAGTGGAACAGCAGGTATGCCGATGCTCAATGTTCTAAAACACGCCGAACTGGGTGATATTACCGCTGTGGTAACCCGCTATTATGGTGGTACCAAGCTTGGGACTGGCGGCTTAGCCAGAGCTTATAGCGGCGGTGTTAAGGAAGGTCTAGTTACAGTAAGTACTCACCAACGTATTTATACAACCCCTGTAGAGATAATTATCTCTTATGAGCTTCAGAATCAAATTCGGTACTTGCTTGAAGAGCATCAGGCTCAAGATATCAATGAACAATTCTCTGACAAAGTCGTTATAATGACACAGTTGCCATCACAGCAGCTGGATTCTTTTTTGGCTTCAGTAGAAGCTTACGAAAATAAACAACAACTTACGATTAAGGTAGATCATGACAGCGCTTAAACATATCCACATGACCTTGGCCATTATTACCATTCTTGGCTTTTTACTCCGCAGTGTATGGTTATTTAAACAAAGCCCAACCCTACAAAAAAAATGGGTCAAGATCGCGCCGCATATTATCGATACTTTACTATTAGGTACTGGTATCGCTCTATGGGCAACATGGTACGGAGCCGTGTTTCAACCGTGGATTATTGCTAAGATAGCTATGATCGTGCTATATATTGGATTTGGTATTGTCACGTTTAAGACTCAGAGCAAAGGCCTTCGAGGACTGATGTTTACCCTTGCAATTGTAAGTTTTGCCACCATTCTTTATTTAGCACGCACGAAACCATTGCTTTGGTAATTCATTCTCAACAATAGGTGAACCATGGTTGATCCAAAGAAGTTAGATGACATTGCAAAGAAACTATCTGATGCAGTACCTGAACGGTTAAAAACTGCTAAAGATGAGATGAGTAAACAGTTTAAGCAAGTTTTACAAACTCAGTTGAGTAAGCTCGACTTGGTTTCACGTGATGAGTTCGATACCCAAACTCAAGTTTTGTTAAGAACCCGCCAAAAACTTGAAGAGCTTGAGAAGAAACTGTCGGAGCTTGAAAACCGATAGTCCAGCTAACATAAGCCGACTCAATAGTAATTGCGTAACTTTTACACTTTAAGTCGGCTTTGCTTATATCCTCACTTGCCTTTTACTGTCGTTTGTATAATCTGAGTACAGGGAACATAACAACTCAGAATTATGCTATTAATCGGTGGTAATCCAAAGAAAGAACACATAGTCCTAAACCCAAAGATGGCTAACCGTCATGGTTTGGTCGCTGGTGCTACGGGAACAGGTAAAACAGTCACTCTGCAGGTATTAGCGGAAGGCTTTTCCAAGATGGGAGTGCCGGTATTTACCGCTGATGTAAAGGGTGATTTATCTGGTGTTGCTGCGGCTGCGGGCTCGCATCCAAAAATTGACGAGCGCATTGAGAAGATCGGCATCGACAACTATCAGTCTCATGATAACCCTGTCATTTTTTGGGATGTCTTCGGTAAGCATGGACACCCGGTCCGTACGACTATTTCTGAGATGGGTCCTATCCTTCTTGCCAACCTACTAGAGCTCAACGATACCCAGGAAGGTGTCCTTCATATTGCTTTTGATATTGCCGATGAACAAGGTCTTTTACTCTTAGATATCAAAGACTTACGGTCTATGCTTAATTGGTTAAGTGATAACCGCAAAGAGATTATGCGTGAGTACGGAAATGTCTCCCCACAAAGTGTTGCCGCTATCGTCCGACGCTTACTGGTGCTTGAAAACTCAGGTGGCGACCAATTCTTTGGTGAACCAGCTCTTAATATTCAAGATATGATGCGTACTGATACGTCTGGCCGGGGTTTGATAAACATCCTTCATAGCAAGGAGTTGATGCTCAACCCACGCATTTATTCCACATTCTTATTATGGTTACTGTCAGAGTTGTTTGAAGAACTTGAGGAAGTTGGTGATCCTGATAAGCCGCGTTTGGTCTTCTTTTTTGACGAGGCCCACTTACTTTTTGAAAATGCGCCGAAAGCTTTACTGGATCGAATTGAGCAAGTGGTACGCCTTATCCGCTCAAAAGGCGTCGGTGTCTTCTTTGTCACTCAGCACCCGACAGATATTCCTGATGATGTCCTCGGGCAGTTAGGTAACCGCATCCAGCATGCTTTACGGGCTTTCACCCCAAGAGATTTTAAAGCTGTTAAAACCGCTGCCGAAACATTCCGCCCTAACCCAGAACTTGATGCTGAGTCTCTCATCACACAGCTCGGTGTTGGTGAAGCCCTAGTTTCCGTGCTTGATGAAAAAGGCCGTCCCGGTATTGTTCAACAAACCCTTATCTGTCCTCCTGAATCACGCATTGGTCCATTAAAAGGTCCAGAGCGTAAAAAGGTGTTCCAAGAATCTCCTGTTCACGGGGTTTATGATAAAGCTATCGATCGTGAGTCTGCCTATGAAATATTATTGGCTAAAGAACAGAAGTTAGAAGAACGTAAGCAAAAAGAGATGGAGCAAGCAAAACAACTCCGTGAAAAAGAAGAAAAGGCAAAAGCTGCTAAGAAGAAAGCTAGCCGTAGTTCTTCTCGTAAATCAAACCGTCAAGGAGTTGGCGAAACATTTCTCAAAACCCTCGCAAGAACCCTTGGTTCAAATCTTGGAAAAAAATTACTTAGGGGTATTTTAGGTTCTCTGACCGGCAGTAAGTAGTTACCGTTAATATAAAAAAAGGTGCTCAAGAGCACCTTTCATAACTTGTTATTGGAACTTGCCAATAACAATTATTACCTGAAGCTTAATCTTTCAATAGGAATGTAACTTTCAGCACTACTCGAAAACCGATAACATCTCCATTTTCGATCACGGCTTGCTGTTCTTTTACCCAAGCGGCTTTGACTTGGTCTAAAGTTTTATTAGCTCGTTTCACGCCCTGAACCACTGCATCTTCAAAACTTTTCTCTGACTCAACAATTATTTCGGTAACCTTAGCTACTGACATATGACTCTCCTTTGTTATTAATGATTTATTTATCCCTTTTCATATTACGTATTTTTCCTGTATAAACAAGGTACTAGTGTTTAACATTTGTAAAATATCACAACTGATCATTAAGAGGTTTTATGTTTTCAATCACCGAGCACCCTTTTCTAGTTCCTTTCGATAACTCCTTTGAGTTAGCTAAAATGAAAACTTCCTTCGATGATTTAAACAAAAAATCTCATTATAAAAAAATTTATAAATCCAACCGTCAAAAGCTCTATGAAACCCAGCAAAAGCTGTATGCTCATAATAAGTACTCTGTCCTTTTCATCTTTCAAGCCATGGATGCAGCAGGCAAAGACAGCACTATTCGTCATGTATTTAGAGGGGTTAACCCGGCTGGTTTCCAAGTCTCAAGCTTTAAACAGCCTTCAAAGCGTGAACTTGACCATGATTTTCTATGGCGCACCGCTAAAGAACTTCCACAACGCGGAAAAATTGGTATTTTTAATCGAAGTTATTATGAAGAAACACTCGTTGTTAGGGTTCATCCTGAATATTTACAATCCCAACAATTACCGTTTGACTATAAAGCCAAACTCACTTCATCTGATTCCAAGGGTGAACCGGATTTTTGGCAACAACGTTTTCGCTCAATTAATGATCATGAGCATCACCTTGCATCTAACGGCACCGTCATTCGAAAGTTTTTCCTAAATGTTTCACGTGAAGAGCAACATCGTCGCTTTAAAGATCGCATTGATCGCCCTGAAAAAAATTGGAAATTTTCAGCGAGTGACTTAAAAGAGAGTCAATTGTGGGACAAGTACATGGAGGCCTATCAAGACTGCTTACGAAGCACATCGACTCCTTGGGCACCTTGGTACTGCATTCCAGCCGATAATAAACCAGCAATGCGAGCAACCGTGTCAGAAATCGTCCTCCAGACACTAAAAAATCTAGATATCGAGTACCCACAACTGGATGATGACACAACTGCTAAACTTCAAAACTTCCGTTCTCAGCTAATTATTTAATGACTTATAAGAAAAGGGGCTATGAAGCCCCTTTTTTATTGTGATAACAATTTATACATCAAGGTTTGAGACTGACAGTGCATTACTCTCAATAAACTCTCTACGAGGCTCCACATGGTCTCCCATCAGCGTTGTAAAGAGCTGATCGGCAGCTACCGCATCTTCAATCGTAACTTGTAGCATACGGCGGCTCTCTGGGTCCATTGTCGTTTCCCAAAGCTGACCAGGGTTCATCTCACCAAGACCTTTGTAGCGTTGAATTGACTGTCCTTTACGTGCCTCATCCATTAACCACTCTAGCACTTCACTGAAAGTTTCAACTTCGTGGATCTTCTCACCACGTTTTACAAAAGCATCCACTTCAATCAAGCTTTCGAGCTGCTCACCTAAAGTACTAATTTTCTTATAGTCCTCAGAAACAAAGAACTCTTTTGAAAGTAAGTACTCACTTTCGATGCCGTGGTGATACATTGTTAAGTGCGGCATAAAGATATTCAATTCATTGTCTTTACGAATCTTAAACTCGTATCGATGAGAGCCGCTGGTTCTATCTTTATTGAGTTTCTCTTCAAGAACATCATTCCACTCTTTAACCTTTGATTCGACTTTCATATCATCGGTGGTTAACGTCTTGTGATAGATCATTTTATGCAACATTTCTCTAGGAAGACGACGAGCCACTCGATTAACCGTTTTCTTAACTTCACGATACTCGTTAACCAAAGTTTCCAGACGCTCGCCCGAAATTGGCGGCGCATCTTTACTGGTGTAAAGTTGGGTATTGGTTAGTGCTAAGTTCGTTAAATATGCTTCTAACGCTTCATCATCTTTTAGGTAAGTTTCTTGCTTGCCCTTTTTAACTTTATATAACGGTGGCTGAGCAATATAGACATAGCCGCGTTCGATCAGTTCTGGCACCTGGCGGTAAAAGAAGGTTAACAACAAGGTTCTAATGTGCGCACCATCCACATCAGCATCCGTCATAATAATAATGCTGTGGTAACGTGTTTTATCGGGATCAAATTCTTCACGCCCAATACCACAACCTAGAGCAGTGATTAAAGTACCCACTTCTTGCGAGGACAACATTTTATCGAAACGCGCTTTTTCGACGTTTAGAATCTTACCTTTCAACGGCAATATAGCTTGATTCTTACGATCTCGACCTTGTTTTGCCGAACCACCCGCAGAATCACCCTCCACAATGTACAGTTCAGATAACGCAGGGTCTTTTTCCTGACAATCAGCCAGTTTTCCTGGTAAACCAGCAATATCTAAAGCGCCTTTGCGTCGAGTCATTTCTCGCGCTTTTCGAGCCGCTTCACGTGCTCGAGCAGCATCAATCATTTTATTGATAACAGCTTTAGCTTCGTTAGGGTTTTCCAGCAAGAAGTCCTTTAAGTGCTCACCCATCGCTTGCTCTACAGCGCTTTTAACTTCGCTAGAGACCAGTTTATCTTTAGTCTGCGAACTGAACTTGGGATCAGGTACTTTGACTGATACAACCGCTGTCAGGCCCTCACGAGCATCATCACCGGTCGTGCCAACCTTTCCTTTCTTATTGTAACCTTCTGCGTCCATGAAGCTATTTAAGCCACGAGTTAGCGCAGCACGGAAGCCAGCTAAGTGAGTACCGCCATCACGCTGAGGGATGTTATTAGTGAAGCAGAAAATACTTTCTTGGAAGCCATCGTTCCACTGCATCGCCACTTCTACAGTGATTCCATCCTCTTCACGCTCCGAGGTAAAGTGGAATACACGCTCATGGACTGGAGTCTTATTATGATTCAAGTATTCGACAAATGCCTGAATACCACCCTCATACTTAAAGTGATCAGACTTGCCACTGCGCTCATCATTTAGCTTAATACTAACGCCAGAGTTCAAGAAAGACAGTTCGCGCAATCGTTTAGCTAGAATATCGTACTTAAACTCGATATTAGTAAACGTTTCAGAACTCGGCTTAAACCTAAGCTCTGTGCCGCTTGTTTCAGCATCACCCACCATATCTAAAGGCTTTTCAGGCACACCAAGCTTATACACTTGTTCATAACGCTTGCCGCCACGTCGAATGGTCAGAGTCAATTCTTCGGATAATGCGTTAACTACTGAAACCCCAACGCCGTGCAAACCGCCCGAGACTTTATAGGAGTTATCATCAAATTTTCCGCCGGCATGAAGAACGGTCAGAATAACCTCAGCAGCCGAAACACCCTCTTCCTCGTGAATTTCAGTCGGGATACCACGACCATCATCACGTACCGATACTGAGTTATCGTCATGGATAGTGACTTTAATTTCTGAGCAATGGCCAGCTAATGCCTCGTCAATAGAGTTGTCGACTACCTCAAAAACCATATGATGCAAGCCCGTTCCATCGTCGGTATCACCAATGTACATACCTGGACGTTTACGAACAGCATCAAGTCCTTTCAGAACTTTAATACTGGAGGAATCGTAGTTGTTATTTTCCGACATAAGGTTTCCTTCTAGGTTGTTCATGCCTATAAAGCTGCTGCATCTGTCGAAACCTCCTTAATATGACCATGTTCCACGTGGAACATTCTTACATCATCATACTGTTCGATGAGAGGTTTCAATGGTTCTAAATGCACGCAAGTTATAAATATTTGTTGATTTGGCGGCTGGTTAGCTAAAACTTTCAACAGCTGCTGCTGGTGTTTTGCGTCTAACTCAGCACCAATATCATCAAGCAGGAACAAAGGAGATTGACTTCCAAACTCCTGCATGACTTTCAGTTGAGCTAATTTAAAAGCCGTAATTAACAGTTTTTGTTGACCACGGGACAGATAATCACCTGCTCGTTTGGTTTTGTCTAACAAGAACCTAAGGTCAGCTTTGTGGATGCTCGACTGGGTATAACCCAATTGTTTATCTTTTTCGAACTGCTCTTTATATATACTTTGCAGCCCGATATCTTTTCTGTCTGACCAGCCTGGATATAGCTGGAGAGATAAGTTATATTGCCCTAAAAAGTCCTGACAATATTGACTAAATAAAGGAGTTATTTTATCACAATAAGCCTGCCTAAGTTGAGTAACTTGTTCGGATAAAGTAACTAATTGTTTATCCCAAACACTTACATCTTGATAAGAGGCTTGACGCTTTAATAGTTGGTTTCTCTGCAATATAATTTTATGACACTTCTGCCACAACCCGAGCACAGAATGTTCCACGTGGAACACTCCCCAGTCTAACTGCTTTCTTCTAGAGCTTGGACCTTTAACCAGTAAGTCGTATTGTTCAGGCGACAGTATTTGAATTGGCGACAATTTGGCTAAGGTGGACAGTCGCTTTACCGGTTCAGTATTAAGTTTGATTTGAGTCTCACCACTGCGCTGTCGACTGAAGCCGAGTTGATGCCTCGTATCTGAAGATTGAAGTTTTGCGAAAATGGTGAAGTCATTAAAGTCGTCGTTAATGACTTTGTTGTGCTTTGTAGTACGGAATGAACGGCCATTGCCGAGTATGTATAAAGCTTCTAAGAGGCTACTTTTACCAGCAGCATTGGGGCCATAGATAATATTAAGCTGGGGTGAGAAACTTAGACTTGGGTTGTTTAAGTTTCTCAAATTGTGTATGGATAAGTGGTTAACCTGCATGAGTTATACAACTCTATAACCAATAAGATGAGGCTTAATTGCCAATTAGAGCCTCATCGGCATGACGACATACATACTCTCGCCACCATCAACTTCTTCAATAAGAGTACTGCTATTAGCATCAATAAAGGTCAGTTTAACTTGATCGGTTTTAATGGTGTTCATGACGTCGATCATATAGCTTACGTTGAAACCAATCTCTAAATCAGATCCTTGGTAGTCAACACTGAACTCTACTTCAGCTTCTTCCTGTTCTGGGTTATTAGCATGTAAACGAACCTGCCCATCAGATAACATCAGACGAACACCACGGAACTTCTCATTACAAAGGATTGATGCGCGGGACAACGATTCTTTCAATACCTCGCGATCAGCAATAACGATTTTATCGCCATTACGGGGTAGAACCTTGTCGTACTCTGGGAAGCGACCGTCAACTAACTTAGAAGTAAAAGCGTAATCAGAATTGGTTATTTTAATGTGGTTAGTGCCAAGGCTTAGGGTTAGCGCTTCATCAGTATGATCTAGCAGTCGTCCCAGTTCAGAGACACCTTTTCTTGGAATAATGGCATTTACTCGTTCATCAAGTTCAAGCTTTACAGACTCACGAGACAGAGCTAGACGATGACCATCAGTAGCGACAGAAGTGAGGGTATCTTCATCAAATTCAAATAACATGCCATTCAGATAATAACGGACATCTTGCTGTGCCATCGCAAACTGAGTTTTTTCGATTAACTCTTTAAGCGTATGCTGAGAAACCGTTAGCGATGCTAGGCTTGCAGTTTCTTCCAAATTTGGAAACTCATTGGCCGGCATGGTGGATAAGTTAAAACGGCTGCCAGGGGTTGATACCCTTAAGCGATTCTCACCCATCTCAAGCTTAACGTTTTCACCATCACCTAAGCTTTTAATAATATCGAGTAACTTACGCGCGGGAACCGTAATTTCACCAGGTTCAAACTCGCCTTCTAACGCAACCTGAGCTTTTAATTCAATCTCTAAATCTGTCGCAGTTAGTGAGAGCTTACTATCATCAACAACCATTAAAACATTAGACAGAATCGGTAAAGTCTGTCTTTTTTCAACAGCCCCACTTACTAATTGAAGTGGTGACAATAGTTGATCACGAGTCATGGTAAAACGCATAAGAATACCCTTAATGAAACCCAATAATTTATTATGTTGATAAAGTCCTTAATAGATTAGAGTAATCTTCTTCAATATCAACACTTTCACTTTTTAATTCATCAATTTTTCTACAAGCATGCAGTACGGTGGTATGGTCGCGGCCACCAAATGCATCACCAATTTCTGGCAAACTATGATTAGTCAGTTTTTTGGCTAAAGTCATTGCCATTTGACGCGGTCGTGTAATCGAGCGACTGCGTCTTTTAGATAATAGATCAGAAACCTTAATCTTGTAATAGGTGGCGACTGTTTTTTGTATATTATCAATAGAAATAAGCTTATCTTGAGCAGCAATTAAGTCCTTCAGAGCATCTTTAACAAAATCGAGGGTAATGGCTCTCCCGGTAAACTGCGCGTTGGCAATAACCCGCTTCAAGGCTCCTTCGAGTTCACGAACGTTAGACCGGATCCGTTTAGCGATAAAGAAGGCAACCTCGTGCGGAAGCTCTATATTGGATTGATTAGCCTTGCTCATCAAAATAGCGACTCGTGTCTCTAGGTCTGGCGGCTCTATGGCAACAGTTAAGCCCCAGCCGAAACGAGACTTAAGGCGTTCTTCAAGCCCTTCAATTTCTTTGGGATAACGATCACAAGTAATAATAACCTGTTTATTTTTTTCTATGAGGTTATTAAACGTATGAAAGAACTCTTCTTGGGTTCGGCCTTTATTGGCGAAAAATTGAATATCATCAATTAATAACGCATCCACTGAACGATAATAGTTTTTGAAAGCATCCATACTATTGCTTTGCAAGGCCTTAACCATATTGGCCATGAAGCGTTCAGAATGTAGATAAACAATTTTAGAGTCAGGCTTGTCTTTAAGAATGAGGTTACCCACAGAGTGCATTAAGTGCGTTTTACCTAAACCGACGCCACCATATATTAATAACGGGTTGTAGGAAACTCCTGGGTTTTCTGCTACCTGCTCTGCAGCAGCTCTTGCCAACTGATTCGACTTACCTTCTACAAAGTTGTTAAAAGTAAACTTATTATTCAGATTGTTCTGTGGAAAGTTGGAAGATGCGTTAGAACGATTACTCACAGAAGGCGAACTTATAGAGTTGACAGCAGGTTTAACAGCGGCCTGAGGCGTACTTGTACTGGTTTGAGGTGGCGCAGATTCCGCGATCTGGGCATTACCAACATGTAAAGAAATATGCATTTGATTATGGTCTTCTTTACTGGCGACAAACTCTGTAATGCGGTCAAGGTATTGCTGACGGATCCAGTCTACAAAAAAAGGATTAGGCGCAAATAAAGCCATTTCTTTATCAGTTTCTCGAACTTGGAGTGGTTTTATCCAAGTATTAAACTCTGTTACCGAGAGTTCTGATTGTAGTCGTTGCAGGCAGTTTCGCCACATGCTGCTAGACATAATTATGTATTCCTAAATCCATGACTTTTAATTGTTATCAATGCACTGCCAGTTTCAGGTACTCGCCGAGTGCAGTCTGATGAGTTTTCTGCCTGATAAAGAGGCTTAACTCAACCTGTTGGACAGTGTAGATCCATCCACTATAAATATCCACAGTTTTAATAAAAAAAAAACATAAATTGTGAGTAAAAGTATTTTTGGTCACCGGGGATGAATTGCACAGAAAGCAAACAAAACACGACCAAAAGGACAAGTTGTGACTAAATAATGTATAAAAACAGGTTAAAACTGTGTAGAAGTGGGTGTAACGTCATAAAAAGCAACTTATCCATTTTTAGATCTCAGGTTATAAGACACGTTATAAACTGGTTTATTACTAATGTAAGCTTATGTTTTTATGATTAATAATAAACTTATCAACAGATATTAGTTTACTTAATAATAATAATAAGATCTTTAAATATATATTTATAATAATTACTCGCTAACTTTTCCAATATGAAACAACTGAACTGAGTTAATAGCATAAATTTAATAAAAAACCTTTAAATTTAAATAAATTGGCTTTTTTTAAGGAAATGGAGCAATATAGAACCTGTCGATAAAGATATAATTATCCACAGTTGGTTGATAGTGGAAGTGAATAGATACCACATCTAGTGGTTATAAGAGAGTTTAGTCACTATATAGATGATGTTTTAGGAAACTATTGCAAACCCTTAAAAAATAAGGGCTAGAGCATTGCAATCACTTACCAATTCCTATAAAATTCCGCGTCCTTGTAGTTATTGTCACAAACTAATGCCTACTAAGGGCGTTACTTATTGTGAATAAAATTTATGTTGATGGGTTAAGCAGATGA
>Ga0208833_1000011_pt1 | contig 92740 bp, 79 predicted proteins | sample DeeseametaMP1788_FD_184181 | JGI IMG/M metagenome (GOLD analysis project Ga0208833, IMG submission 184181) | Marine microbial communities from the Deep Pacific Ocean - MP1788 (SPAdes) | ecosystem: Environmental > Aquatic > Marine > Oceanic | place: North Pacific Ocean | collected 2011-05-03 | reverse complement strand
TTAAAACAGACCATGGCGTTGCATCCAGATGCAGCGGTATTAGTCCACCCAGAATCACCTCAAGAAATTGTAGACTTAGCCGACTTTGTGGGCTCTACCTCACAAATTATCAAAGCTGCGAACGAGTTGCCTCAGAGTAAAATGATTGTCGCTACTGACAAAGGGATTTTCTATAAGATGCAACAGCAGGCGCCGGACAAAGAGCTGATCATCGCTCCTACTGCGGGTGAGGGGGCGACTTGCCGTAGCTGTGCACATTGCCCTTGGATGAAGATGAATGCCTTGCATGTCTTGTCTGAAGTTTTCGAAGGCAGTGATAAAGAAATTTTTGTTGACGAAGCGTTGGCAGAAAAAGCATTGATTCCCCTTGAAAAGATGGTCAACTTCGCTAAGACTATACAGTCAGAAGTAAAAAGTAATATCTAGTTAATACATCTTTTAAGAAGTCACTAGGAGTCAAATCATGCAAAAACTGACATTCAGCGCTTTAGCATTAGTGCTAGCGGCAGGTTGTTCTGATGCAGCAGATACGGAAACAAAAGCTCAAGTTAACGCCGAAGCTAAAGCTAAAACGAGTGTTGAGCAGAAAGTTGAAGCAAACGTCGAGGCTGTAGTTGAAAAGTCCGATGGAATTAGCCTGTGGGAAGAGTTGCTGACCGCTGGTCATCGCTCAGAAAAAAATAAGCAGCGCGACCAGTACCGTCATCCACAAGAGACTTTAGAGTTCTTTGGCATTAAGCCTGGAATGACCGTGGTTGAAATAGCACCTGGTGGCGGTTGGTACACTGAAATTTTATCGCCGTTATTAGGGCCAAACGGAACGCTTTATGCCGCTCACTTCGATCCTAACAGCGAGGTTGAATATTATCGCAACGGTCGAGCTAAGTTTGAGCGCAAAATGGACGTTGAGTCTGATGTCTACGGCAACGTCGAAATCACGACATTTCAGCCACCAGAGATGCTTGATATTGCACCGGCAGGTTCAGCAGATGCTGTGGTAACCTTCCGCAATGTTCATAACTGGTTGCGAGGTGGGCGTGAAGCCACGGTCGACAGTTTCAAAGCAATGCATAAAGCATTAAAACCTGGTGGTGTGCTTGGTGTTGTGGAGCATCGTTTGCCTGAGTCACAACAGCAGGACGAGAAAGCATCGAGCGGTTATATGCATCAACAATTTGTGATTGATGTGGCTCAGGATGCTGGGTTTAAGTTAGTCGCGAGCTCAGAAATTAACGCAAACCCTAAAGACACAGCGAACCATCCTAAAGGTGTTTGGACGTTACCACCAAGCTTAAGGTTAGGTGAAGAAAACCAAGACAAATATCTTGAGATTGGTGAAAGCGACCGAATGACATTAAAGTTTGTTAAACCTAAAAATTAACAATCATTGTCGATATTAAAAAAGGCTCCTCAAGGAGCCTTTTTTAATGGGGAGTCAAAACTGACTGTCGAGTCGCATAAACATGGCTTAAAGTCGACGCATGTTAGTCTCAATACTCTTTTCAGTTAATCGCAGTTTTTTATAGTCTGCTAACTTATAACCAATCACAAACTTTATTCCGCTTCAGAAACCTTTTTACTTAACTCGATCATTTCTTTGACATAGTCATCCTTGTCTTTCTGAAGATCTTCGTCTGTCGGAAGAGGCTGGCCCGTATAAGCATGTAGAAATGCCTCGCACAGAAGCTCACTGTTTGTGGCGTGTCTTAAGTTATTGATCTGACGTCTTGTTCTCTCATCAGTTAATACTTTTAATACAGAAAAGGGAATAGAAACAGTAATTTTCTTTACTTTATCTTTTTTCTCACCGTGCTCTACGTAGGGATTAATAAATTCCCCATTCCACTTTTTACTCATGTTCACCTCGAAATTAGTTAGTCATCGAAATTATACACATATTCAGACGCCTAAACATCTTGACTTTTATAGTCATGAGGTTATTATATCCAGACGTTTGGACGTCTAAACGTTTATAAATTTAGATGCTTGACGATGTGTTGCCTACAACAGGTGCATATCATAAGCCAAAAAGTACTTATATTCCATAAGGTTATATGTTTATAACAGGTAAATATCATGGCAATAGCAACAACTGAGATACAGAATAGCTCACATTTACCGTCTGAAGCGGTGCATGGTTCTATTGTAGTAAAAGACAATCTTGGTTTAAGCCTAGGCAATACCTCCGAACCTTTTGATATTGAGTATTCAATTTATGGTCATTTAGCTCGTCCTGTGATTGTAGTTTTAGGCGGAATCACTGCCGATAGGCATGTCTTAGGCACGAAGGAACATTACGTCGAAAAGCCTGCTAGCAATGAAAAGAAGAGCCAATATTCAGGTTGGTGGGGTCAGTTAGCTGGAGCGAACAATGCATTGAGCACTGATGAGCACTGTATTGTATCTTTTAATTACATAAGCCGTGTAAAGCTTAAATCATCTGCGGGTAACAGCCTCGAATATAATCTCACCCCATTAGATCAAGCTATTGTGTTGAAGCATTTATTAGATGCTTTGGGCGTAAGCAAGCGAATCAAGATTATCGGTAGTTCTTATGGCGGTATGGTCGGCCTTAGCTTTGCCGAACAATTTAATGACAGTATTGAGCAGCTCACCTGCATTTCTGCAAGTGATCGTAGTACTCACACAGCGCGAGCAATTAGAGCTATCCAGAAAGGCATTTTTGAATTAGCAGATAATTCCTTACAAAAGCATCAGGCATTGTCTTTAGCGCGACAACTATCGGTTTTATTTTACCGCACGGATGACGTTTTCGATACGCAGTTTATTGATCCCGCGATTCAATCACCCTTAGGCAAAGTGATTAACTTTGATCAAACCATCTACAGCTATTTAAACCACCAGGGTCAGAAGTTTGCCAACAAAACCAGCATTGGCAACTACGAAGCATTATTAGACTCAATCGACGCGCATAGCGTCAATCCAGAAAACATTCAATGCGCCTGTAACTTCATTGCAGTCCCGAATGATCGACTGGTCAGTTACGAGTCTATGCGCAGGCTTGCGCAGAATGTTAAAGGAAAATCAGAATTTTATCGTCTTGAATCAATTTATGGTCACGACGCATTTTTAAAAGAATTTGAGCAATTAAATAAATTATTGAAAAAGATTTTGGGAGAAAGTGATGAGTCATCAACAAGCTACGCAAGCTGTTAGAGCAGGGATCGAAACTGATGAGCAGTATGGTGCTGTAACTCCAGCATTATATTTGTCGAGTAATTATACGTTTGAAGGGTTAGGTAGCCCAAGAAAATATGATTATAGCCGCTCAGGTAATCCTACACGTGATGTCTTGGCGGACTGCCTAGCAGAGTTAGAAGGTGGCGCCGGAGCGGTAGTCACATCAAGTGGCATGTCAGCTGTTCACTTGGTTACACAGTTGCTTGAGCCGGGGGATTTAGTGATTGTTCCTCACGATTGTTACGGTGGAACCTATCGTTTATTTACATCCCTAGCGAAGAAAGGCGGTTGTCGAGTAAAGTTTGTCGATCAGGGGAGCGATGAAGCGTACCAAGAAGCGCTAGCTGAAAAGCCGAAAATTGTATGGATTGAAACACCTAGTAATCCTTTGTTGCGTATCGTGGATGTTGAAAAGCTTTGTACGCAAGCAGGCAATGAGGTTATTAAGGTGGTCGATAATACTTTCTTATCGCCTATTCAGCAAAAACCTTTAGAGCTTGGGGCTGACTTAGTCATTCATTCAACGACTAAGTACATTAATGGCCATAGCGATGTGGTGGGCGGCGCAGCTGTTGCTAAAACTGAAGAGTTGTTAGAACAGGTTTCTTGGTGGGCAAACTGTATCGGTATTACCGCGTCGCCTTTCGATAGTTTTATCACTACTCGCGGAGTTCGTACCTTAGGTATTCGTATTAAAAAACACGAAGAAAATGCACAAGCCATCGCTGACTTTCTAGATAAGCACTCATTGGTCGATAACGTGTATTATCCGGGCTTAGAGCATCACCCAGGTCATTTAATTGCTCGCAAGCAACAGAAAGGTTTCGGTGCAATGCTATCGTTCACTACAAGGTTTAACCAAGAAACCTTGGCGCTATTTATTAAAGAATTAAAACTATTTTCATTAGCAGAGTCATTAGGTGGTGTCGAAAGTTTGATTTGTCACCCAGTGTCCATGACTCATGCCGCTATGGATGAGGCTGCGCAAATTGAGGCAGGTATTACGCCAAGATTATTGCGTGTTTCTGTGGGGATTGAGGAGCTTGATGACTTACTCGCTGATCTCACTCAAGCGTTTCAGAAAGTATCGTTGCATACAACCGAAGTAGCAAAAGAGGTGAGCAATGGCTGATGAAAACTATGCTGTCGGTACAGCAAAGAACTACAAAGCTGGTGGCCACAGAGTTCATAAATTTGGTGGCACTTGTTTAGCAACCGCTGACTCCATTAATTCGGTGTCGGATATCGTTAAATCTCAAGCATCTCCGGGTGACGTAGTAGTGGTGTCTGCAAACGGTAATGTCACCAACTGGTTGCTAGCGCTAATAGAGGGCGGTATTTCCAACGGTAATATTTTGCTGGAATATTTTACTGACCTTCAGGCTAGTGTTGGCTTTGGCAGGGAAATATTAAAGAAGATTCAGTCTGAGATTAAAGAGATTGAATCGCTTATTGATCAGAGCCATTACTCTCAAAGTGAGGTTTTGGCTTATGGTGAAGCATGGTCATCGCTTATTTTATCGGATGTGTTGAGCCTTAAGGGCTGCAAAGCTCAAGCCATCGACAGCTGTCGATGTTTAAAGCTCAATACAGAAACGTATCAATATCCTTTTGACCAACACTTTGCTGACGAGGCATTAGGCAAGTTGTATTCGTCAGAGACAGACTCGGTTTTTGTGGTTACGGGGTATATTGCCTTAGATAATGAATTTCGAAAAACAACGCTAGGCAGAAATGGTAGTGATTTTTCCGCCACGGCGTTAGGTAATCTTATAAACTCACCAAGCATCACCATTTGGACTGATGTAAACGGTATTTATACCGCTGATCCAAAAATCATTCGTAAACCTTTGTTGGTTGATAGCTTAACCTTGTGCGAAGCTCAGGCTTTGTCAGAGCTTGGGGCGAATGTGTTACATGAAAAAACGGTTCTTCCTTTGTTGGCTTATAAAGGGAGTGTTCACATCAAAAGCTTTGATCGACCGAATGAACCAGGAACAATTGTTTCTCAGGAAGTTGCTCCCACCAACCGAGTTAAGACTATTACTTTCAAACCAAAGTTACACAAGGTATGCGTTCACTCGATTGATGAACTACAGGCTCGTCGTATTCAGAAGAAAATAGCTGAGAAGAACATCGCTAGTTATGTGAATGGCTATGATATTACCCAGCATAAGCTGACGTTTTATATTGAAAAAAGTGATGTCTTTAGCGTGACCTCAACCATCAAAGCGATGCAACATTACCCATCAGTGTTGCTATCAAACATGACCTTAATTTCCCTAGTCGGTCAGAATATTCGTCAAGACAAACGGATCATTGAGCGTTTCATTCGACGACTCAGCTCGTTCGATACCCAAGAGATTCACTATCCGAATAACAGTCATAGTCTATCGGTTATTATTGATGACGAACATGCTGAAGGTTTGTTGAGAGATTTGCACACAAGCTTTTTCTATCAAGAACCGACAGTGCCTATCGTTGTGTTGGGTTATGGCAACATTGGGAAAAAGTTCATTGAGTTGATTCATAACGGTCACGAGCGTTTAGGTAAAGAGCTCAATCGTTCGATACAGGTTCTTGCTGTGGCTAACAGTAAGCGCTTTATAAGCGATGCGAATGGCTTGAGCTTATCTGAGGTTGATGAATTATTAACTGATGGCAGTGATAACACCGATGACCAAATATTCAGTTGGCTAGAGCGCTATGCAGGACGTGAGTTGATTGTTGTTGATGTTACGGCGAGTAACAGTATCTCTGAGCGTTATAAAACTTTTGCTGAGAATAAGTGGCACATTATTTCAGCCAATAAAATAGCTGCTTCTGATAAAAACTACTCAAATCAAGTTGAATTGATACTTAACCATAACCGTCGAACGTGGAAAAAGAACACCACGGCTGGAGCTGGGTTACCGATACAAGCATCAATCAAGAATCTGCATGAAGCAGGTGATCAGATTGAGGAAGTGAGTGGTATTTTTTCAGGATCCTTGTCCTGGTTGTTTAGCGAGTTCGATGGCTCTAAGCCATTTACGGATTTACTGAAAGTCGCTAAGGATAATGCATACACTGAGCCTGATCCGAGAGAAGACTTATCGGGAAACGATGTGATTCGTAAAATTAGAATTTTGGCACAGCAATTAGGCTTCGAGGACGCTCCAGAGGATTTCGAGCCAGCGATTTCAGATGAGCTTTTAGAGGGGGAGCTTGAAGAGTTTTGGCAAAAGAGCGAGGCCATTAATGCGTATTATAAAGATTTACTCGACCAAGCGAATGAGAACGGTGGGCTACTTCGATATATCGCTACTCTGACGCCCCAAAAGCTGTCGTTAAAATTAGAGTTTATTGATAAATCACATCCTTTTGCGTCGCTAAATCCATGCGATAATGTTTTCCAAGTCATTAGTGGCTGGTATAGCGATAACCCTTTAATTATTCAGGGCCCGGGCGCAGGAAGAGAAGTGACTGCTGGTGGTGTATTGAATGATTTGTGTGATTTGTTGAGGGGGCACTAATGTCCGGCTCAGTGATTCCACCTAGCAAAGCAAAGCCTTCTTATGAAGAAGCGCGAATAGCAGAATTTCTCAATCAACAAATTGCGGATTTAGACGGAAAAGTTAATGTGTCTTTCGAGTTCTTTCCTCCAAATACACCTGAAATGCAAAACACTTTATGGTCGAGTATCAAAAAGCTTGAGCCTTTAAACCCTGATTTTGTCTCAGTAACTTATGGTGCGGCCGCAAGCACACGCTCTAGGACCCATGACGTGATCACGAAGATCATTCGAGAGACGGAGCTGACAGCTGTACCACACTTGACGTGTATCGGCTCGTCGGAAGCTGAAATTGAGCATATCGCAGAAGATTACTGGTCAAAAGGAGTACGTCATATTGTGGCGCTGCGAGGTGATCTGGGGGAAGGAGCGGAACAAGGCGATTTTAAGTATGCAACTGATTTAGTTCATAAATTAAAGCAGCTTCATGACTTTGAAATTAGCGTTGCTGCATATCCAGAGATACACCCTGAGGCAAAAACGGCTAAAGCTGACTTAGAAAACCTAAAGCGAAAAGTAGATGCTGGTGCCAGTCGTGCTATCAGTCAATTCTTCTTTAGTGCGGAAAAGTTTTTAAGGTTTCGTGATCAATGTCAAAGGGAAGGTTTACAGATAGACTTAACGCCTGGGATTTTGCCGGTGACAAATTTTACTCAGCTGCAAAAGTTCGCAAAGTTTACTCAGGTAGATATTCCTGACTGGATGTACAAAGTTTATGACGGGCTTCAAGATGACCCTGAAACCAGTCGCTTAATCGCTTCACATATCGCTATTGAGCAGGTCAAGTTGTTGGTTAAAGAAGGTGTTAGCGACTTCCACTTTTATACCTTAAATCGTGCAGACCTGACTTATGCAATTTGCCATAGTCTAGGTAAAAGGTGTCTAACTTCTGCTGCGTAACATATTGTTGCAATGGCAATATAAATACTATAAAGTCTGCTGCTCAGCTTTAGAGTAGCAGACGAAATTAGTTTCGGATTATAAATACTTATCCAACTGTAGCTTTCTCTTTATTGAGAATCGTTTGCAAATAGAATTTATTCTTATATAATTCGGCTAAATCCTCCGAATGGTGGAACTCATGAGTAATTTAAATATTGAAAAAGTATTGTCAGTAAAACACTGGAACGACACCTTATTCACTTTCCAAACCACGCGTGATCAAAGCCTACGGTTCCGTAATGGCGAATTCATCATGATAGGTTTGCCGCTAGAAGACGGTAAAAAGGTCATGCGTGCTTATAGTATCGCTAGCCCTAATTACGAAGAAAACCTTGAGTTTTTTAGTATTAAAGTTCCTGATGGGAAACTGACTTCGCGCCTGCAACACTTGAAGCCTGGCGATGAAGTCATGGTGAGTAAAAAGCCGACTGGTACTTTGGTGGTTGATGATCTTAAACAAGGTCGCAATTTATATTTGTTAGCTACTGGTACTGGCTTAGCACCTTTCTTAAGTATTGTTCAATGCCCTGAAACTTATGAGAAGTTTGATAAAGTCATTCTTTGTCATGGCGTTCGATTTGTCAGCGAGCTTTGCTATCAAGAAATGATTATGCAAGATCTGCCGAACCATGAATACCTAGGCGACATTATTGCCGAAAAATTACTTTATTACCCAACGGTTACCCGTGAGCCTTATCAAAACCAAGGTCGTTTAACTCACGCGCTAGAAAATGGACAGGTAGAAGAAACCTTAGGTTTAGACAAGCTTGATCCTAAACATGATAGAGCGATGATTTGCGGTAGTCCTGCTATGCTTGAGGACCTTTCACAGATGCTAAACGATAAAGGATTTGAGATTAGTCCGAAAATGGGAATTCAAGGTGACTATGTTATCGAGCGAGCCTTTGTGGAGTAGTGTTCATCACTTAAATTACCAAAAGATATAACATTTAGTTTTTATATAGCCCCGTATTTCGGGGCTTTTTCGTATTATAGCGTCTTATCTTGCAATGATAAATATCATCAACCCCATTTGATATAACCAAATCGCATACATTTATAGTGGTTAATTTGTAGAGAATAGACGTCTATACACCAATAATAGCAGTCATTGTGAATAATAGACCTAAAGACCGTGACTGCGAAAGAACAACAACCACATTGGTTAGCAAGTAAACTTATTGGTGATGAGCTGATAAGCAAGATAAAACAACTTAATGCACAAGAGCTTAGTTGGTTAAGTGGCTACTGTGCTGGGTTATTGGAAAGTTCAGATAACACCGGTGTTGGGATTGACTCAACGAAGCCGTCACTGAGTACTTCGGTGACGTCTGAAAGTGCAGTAAAGCCTGCGCTGGTAGTGTACGCCTCTCAAACAGGAAATGCACAAGCAGTAGCTGAAGCACTGCATCAGAGTTTATCAACCAATGGTATTGAAGCTGTACTAAAGTCAACTTTAGATATTAAGCTCAAGGAGTTGGCTAGCTACTCAGCCATTTTGATAACGGCATCAACGCATGGCGAGGGTGAGCCGCCTGATGATGCGATCGAGCTTCACGAAGCTTTAATCAGCAAGAAAGGAGCTAAAAAACGTCCTTCTTTAGAGGGGGTTAAGCATGCTGTGCTAGGTCTGGGAGATTCCAGTTATGAATTCTTCTGCCAAACGGCAAAAGATTTTGATAAAGCATTATCAGATGGCGGCTCTGTCTCATTGCAAGCTCCTGTATTGTGTGATGTCGACTATGAAGACTCGGCGCAGGAGTGGGTTAATCAAGTTACGGCTTCTTTGAAAGACTATGTGTCATCTCTTGATGGTGGTTCAGCCAACGCCGCGGTTAGCACGATCTCCACAGAAACTGATGTGGTTCCAGCGGCAAGTATCTACGACAAAAACAATCCTTTCACTGCGACAGTAGAGACGATTCAACGCATCACAGGGCAGGGCTCTCCGAAAGAAACCTACCATGTTGAAATAGATTTGACGGATTCAAACATTGTTTATGAGCCAGGTGATGCATTAGGCATTATTGCTCACAATAAAGCTGAGTTGGTCAGTGAAGTGACTGATTTACTGAACCTTGATGCAGACTCTACAGTTGATTACAAAGGCCAAGGCATCACCCTACAGCAGTTTTTAACTGAAAAAGCGGAGTTGACTTTAGTTAATAAACTGTCTGTAAAAACATTGCTAGAGCTATCGCCAAGTGATGAGTTACAGAATATTGTCGATAGTGAATTTGGTGACTTTATTGAACATCATCAGTTTGTTGATGTGTTGCATATCGCTAAACCGACTATTAGTGCACAGCAATTAGTCGAACTATTAAAACCTATTAAGCCGCGTTTATATTCAATATCGTCAAGCTTGGAAGAGACGCCCGATGAAGTTCATCTTACTTTAAACCATGTTGTATCAAGTAATGAGTTTGGCCAGCGTTATGGCTTAGCGAGCCACTTTTTGACACAGGGATTGGAAGAGGGTGACGAAGTTAGCGTTTTCGTTGAAAAGAACCCTAAGTTCAAACTACCGCTAGCCGACGAGCCGGTAATTATGGTGGGGCCGGGTACTGGTGTGGCTCCCTTTAGATCATTCTTACAACATCGAGAAGCGCTCGAAAATACAGGTAAGAACTGGCTGTTCTTCGGTAATCCTTACTTTAATACTGACTTCCTGTATCAGGTCGAGATCCAAAATTATTTAAAATCTGGAACCTTAACTAAAGTGGACCTAGCTTTTTCAAGGGATTCGGAAGACGGTGAAAAGGTTTATGTTCAACAAAAGCTTTTGGATAATTCAGCCGAAGTTTGGCAGTGGTTAGAGCAGGGCGCTTACTTTTATGTTTGTGGTGATATGCATCGTATGGCAAAAGACGTAGAGGCTGCTTTGCTCACGATCATCCAAAGCCAGGGCGGCAAAGACGAAGAGCAAGCGAAACAATATTTAAAGCAGCTGAAATCCGATAATCGTTACCAGAGAGATATTTACTAATGAGCAAAGTGAAGCCAACAAAATATGATCCGCAACGTCACTCTGAAGTTGAAACGATAAAAGTAAACAGTAATTATTTGCGTGGCACTTTAGAGGAAAGTTTAAAAGCAGAAGTTACAGGCGCGATTGCCGATGATGACCAGATGCTAATCAAGTTTCATGGTTCCTATATGCAGGACGATCGAGATTTGCGCGCAGAACGTCGCAAGCAAAAGCTTGAGCCTTTGTATTCGTTTATGATTCGAGCACGTCTTCCTGGCGGGATCGCAACTGCAGAGCAATATAAGGTGTTGTCAGACATTGCCGAGAAATATGGTCATAGCAGTTTACGACTTACCACGCGTCAAACATTTCAGTGGCATGGAATTTTTAAACGTGATTTGAAAAAGACCATTGCAGGTATTAATACTGCATTGGTCGATTCGATCGCAGCATGCGGCGATGTTAATCGTAATGTTATGGCTAACCCATTGTATGAAACGTCAAAGCTCCAGAGTGAAGTTTACGAGTGGTCTAAAAAGATTAGCGAACATTTACTACCGAACACTAATGCATACCACGAAATTTGGCTGGATGGTGAAAAGGTTGAAACCACTGAGGAGCCAATCTACGGGAGTACGTATTTGCCTCGTAAGTTTAAAATTGCGATTGCTGTCCCACCTTATAACGATGTGGATATTTACGCTAACGATATTGGTTTGGTCGCGATCGCTGATGGCGGGAAACTGCTTGGTTTTAACGTACTGGTTGGCGGCGGCATGGGCAGTTCGCACAACGATCCAGAGACTTACCCTCGTGCTGCCACCGTTATCGGTTTTAGTAAGCCAGAGGATACTTTGAATGTTGTTGAGAATATTTTAAAAGTTCAGCGTGATTATGGTAATCGTGAAGTTAGAAAACTAGCTCGATTAAAATATACAGTGGACCGCTTGGGAGTGGATGGTTTTAAGGAAACTTTGGCGGATTACTTGGGCTATCAGTTAGCAGAACCAAAGCCGTTCAAGTTTGATCATAATGGTGACCGTTTTGGTTGGGTTAGAACCGATGACGGGAATTGGCATTTAACTTTATATATTCATAGTGGACGTATTAAGGACACCGAAGAGTCTCAGGTATTTAAAGGTTTAAGAGCAGTTGCAGATATACACAATGGTGAGTTCCGCTGTTCACCAAATCAAAACATTATTATCAGTAATGTTTCTGAGGCGAACAAAGCTAAAGTACAGAAGGTAATTGATGAACACGGTATCAGTATTGGTAAAACAGAGACGCCGACACGACTAAATTCATTGGCATGTGTAGCTTTCCCAACATGTGCTTTAGCGATGGCGGAAGCTGAACGTTATTTACCAACGTTAATGGATAAAATCGAAGAAAAGCTCGAGAAATACAGTATTTCTGATACGCCAATTAACATCAGAATGACCGGCTGCCCTAATGGGTGTGCTCGTCCTTACCTAGGAGAGATCGGCTTCGTAGGTAAAGCGCCGGGTAAATATAACCTTTACTTAGGTGCCAGCCATCAAGGTGATCGCGTCAATAAGATCTACCGTGAGAATATTAATGAAGAACAAATCTTAAATGAGCTTGATCCTATTTTCGAAAGCTATGCAGCAACTAGAAAGGATGGAGAGTTTTTTGGAGATTTTGTGGTGCGCCAAGGTTATGTGGACGCTGTATACAGTGGTGCAGACTTTCACAGTCAATCACCTGGTTAAGGAGAAGTGATGAGTTTGCTGAATAAGTCATGGTTTGAGCAGGTCAATAGCAAACTAGAGCAGGCAACGGCTCAGCAGCGAGTGGAATATGCTTTAGAACATTTACCAGGAAATCATGCTTTGGCTTCAAGTTTTGGTGCTCAGTCCGCGGTTAGCCTGCACCTATTAACTAAGGCGCAGCCTGACATTCCCGTTATCTTGGTTGATACTGGTTATCTGTTTCCTGAAACCTATCAATTTATCGACGAACTGACTGAGCGACTTCGTTTGAACCTTAAAGTATATCGAAGTGGTATCAGTCCAGCATGGCAGGAATCACGTTACGGAAAACTTTGGGAAAAAGGTGCGTCGGGCATCAAGGATTACAATCAAAGGAATAAGGTTGAGCCTATGGACAGAGCTCTGGATGAACTTGACGTAGGGACTTGGTTTTCAGGATTACGTCGTGAGCAAGCAAGCTCTAGGGAAGGACTTCCAGTAGTGCAATCATTTAAAGGGCGAATTAAAGTACACCCGATTATCGACTGGAATAGCAAGCAAGTCTTTGAGTATCTAAAAAAACATAAGTTGCCATATCATCCTCTGTGGCATCAAGGGTATGTATCAATTGGTGATACACACAGTACGCGTGCCTTGAGAGATGGAGATTCTGAAGCCGATACACGATTTGGTGGTGTTGTGAGAGAGTGTGGCCTGCACGTCGATACATTATCCGGACTATAAAATACAACTAGATTAGACGCATAAAAAAAGCAGCTATAAAGCTGCTTTTTTTATGATGCTGTAATTTTTTATATATGCCACATTTGATGCATCGGTAGTGGTTTTTCTTCCTTCTCTTCTTCAATACTGTTTGCTAACTGTAAAGATGACGTATAGTCCTGATGGATATACTGACTCAACTGTTCGCTGGTAATATGTGGCGCGAAGTAGTTAATGAAATCCTTCATGTATTTTTTCAAAAAGATATTCTTGTTAAATGCTAACCAGGTTGTGCAACGAGGCAAAATATCTTTTGTGGAATACCCTAGCAGGTCCCGATCTTGCTTTGGAGAAAATGCCATACTGGCTATCACACCGATTCCAAAACCATTACGTACGTAGGTTTTGATGACGTCGGCATCTCTCGCGGTGAATACAATGTTGGGCTCTAGTTGTTGCTTCTTAAAAGCAGCGGTTAGACTCGAGTTTTTGGCGCTGCCCATGAAAGGGTAGGTCACAATCGGGTACTTGGCTAAGTCGTGTAGTTCAATTTTTCTCAAGTCGCCTAATGGATGATCGTGAGGAAAAAGTATTGTTCGATCCCATTGGAAGCAAGGAATCTTGACAATATTAGCCCCTAAGTCGATATTTCCCGAAGCAATCGCAAAATCAACCTCTTGCTTCTGAAGTTGCGACAATATCTGGTCTGAAGTCCCTTGTTGCAAATCAATCGTCAAGTTTGGGTAGCGCTTATGAAAGTTTGAAAATACTTTCGGCAACACATACTGGGCTTGCGTTTGCGTCGTGGCTATAGAAAAATTACCAGAGTCGCTTTGGTTAGCAAGGCTGGTAATATTTTTTATATGATTAACCTCATGCAGTACTTTACGAGAGCGATTAAGAACCTCTTCGCCAAGTTCTGTAATACCAACGAGTTGTTTTCCGTTACGTTCGAAAATCTTTGTCTCTAATTCGCTTTCTAACAACCTTAACTGCTTACTAATGCCTGGCTGAGAGGTGTAGAGCTTTTCAGCAGCCTTTGTAATGCTTAAATTGTTGTCAGCAATAGCAATGAGATAGTTAAGTTGCTGTAGCTTCATAACGTTTACTTCTTTAAACCCCCTTAAAAACAGTGATACTATACGTATAGATGGCTAAAGGCAAGCTCTATATTCTGTTTGGTTATAAAGAAACGTCTAAAGATTATTTATTGTCCAGCGCCTATAAATGTTTATATATAGCCATCTAAACGGTCAGTGTGTAAATCCTATGGAATATTTCCCAATAACAGTTCGACTTCAAGAGCGGCAATGCCTCATTGTTGGTGGGGGAGATATTGCCTGTCGTAAGTTAAAGAGTTTACTCAAAGCAGACGCAAAAGTTTCTTTAGTGGCGCTAGATTTTAATGATGAAGTCAGAGAGCTCGCTGAGGAATACCAGTTGACGCTATTTGAACAGGCTTTCGACGAAAGCTTAGTCGCGGGAAATTACTTAATTGTTGCAGCCACCGATAACCAAGAGTTGAATCAGGAAGTTAGTGATCTAGCTAGAGTGCACAATATTTGGGTTAACGTAGTGGATGACTTAGAGCTGAGTACTTTTATCATGCCTGCTATTGTTGATCGATCGCCGTTATTGGTGGCCGTATCTACCGGCGGCGTTTCTCCAGTGCTTGCGAGAAAAATTCGTGAAAAGCTGGAGTGGGTATTGCCTAAAAATTTGGGTGGCCTTTTAAAGCGATTGAAAGAGTTTCGTCCAAGCGTAAAAAAAAAGTTTCAGGACTTAAAAAGTAAGCGTGACTTTTCAGAATGGTATATTGAGCGTGCTATTGAGGAACCAGATGCACTGACTCAGGAATTTGAAAGCACTGTTGCTTTGTATGAAGGGAGTGTTGTGCGGTCGGGTAAAGTTTTCTTAATCGGCGCCGGCCCTGGTGACCCAGACTTGTTGACCATTAAGGCTCTAAGGATTTTGCAGAAAGCTGATATTGTTTTGCATGACGCACTTGTATCAGACGGCATTCTTGACTTAGTTAGACGCGATGCCACTATGGTGAATGTTGGTAAGCGCGCGAAAAAACACAGTGTTGTGCAAGAAGAAACCAACCAGTTACTGGTTAAGTACGCACAGCAAGGCTTGTCAGTAGTGAGGCTAAAAGGCGGCGACCCATTTATCTTTGGGCGGGGTGGTGAAGAGCTGGAGCACCTTGTTAGTGCCGGAGTCGACTATGAAGTCGTGCCTGGCATCACAGCAGCGTCTGGCTGCTCAAGTTATGCTGGCATACCGTTGACTCACCGTGATTACTCACAAACCGTGATGTTTATTACGGCACATTGTAAGCAGTCAGAAGACACATTAAATTGGAAAAGCCTTGCGCGTGAGCGTCAAACCGTAGTGGTTTACATGGGGTTGTTACGTAACGAAGTCCTTGTAGAGCAATTGATTAATCACGGTCGCGATGGCGGAACGCCTATCGCAGTTATAGAAAATGGTACCTTACCGCACCAAAGGGTGATTACTGGTAGTCTCAAACAATTACCCGATCTAGTGGTCGAGCATGACATTGTATCGCCGTCGTTAATTGTAATTGGGGAGGTGGCTGCATTGGCGAATAAGCTTAGCTGGTATCAGCACAGTGAATTATTAGAAACTGAAGATGTCATTGATAGTATCCCTTTGGAAGATATCGGGGCAGGTGTTCAGCAGAATTATGAAGAAAAGATCAAAGAGGCAGTGTAAACAATGAGTAGAATTTACGATTCGATTTTGGATACGATTGGTAATACTCCAATTGTAAAAATTAATCGCTTAGGACCTAAGCACGTCAACTTATATGTTAAAGCGGAATACTTTAACCCGCTGGCATCGGTTAAAGATCGTTTAGCATTTGCGATTATTAATGATGCTGAGCAGAAAGGTTTGCTTAAGCCTGGGCAAACCGTGGTGGAAGCAACTTCTGGTAATACGGGAATTGCTTTAGCGATGGTGTGCGCAGCGAAAGGCTATCCTTTTGTAGCTGTGATGACTGAAACATTCTCAGTTGAGCGTCGTAAGATTATGCGCGCTTTAGGCGCTAAAGTGGTATTAACGCCTGCCGCAGAGCGTGGCACTGGCATGGTCAAAGTGGCTGAGCAGTTGGCTGAAAAGAACGGCTGGTTCTTAGCTCGTCAGTTCGAAAACCAAGCTAATCCTGAGTATCACAGAAACACAACGGCTCCTGAAATTTTGCGGGCCTTCGCCAATGAAAAGTTAGATTACTTTGTGAGTGGTTACGGCACCGGCGGAACTATCACCGGTGTTGGTGAAGTATTAAAGGTGGCGCGCCCTGATATTAAAATCATTGCGACTGAGCCTGAAGTGGCTTCCCTTTTGCAAGGTAAGGAGTGGCAGCCGCACAAAATTCAAGGGTGGACGCCAGACTTTGTAGCGGATGTTATGAACCAAGAAATATATGATCAAGTGGTTCCAATTTCTGACGAAGTTGCTCGCGATACGTCATTGGCATTAGCGCGTAATGAAGGTATTTTCTGTGGCATTTCTTCTGGCGCAACCTTTGCTGCAGCATTAGAGGCAGCCCAAGATGCTCCTGAAGGCTCGAACATTTTAGCTATGCTTCCTGATACTGGAGAACGTTATTTAAGTACTTTCTTATTTGATGATATTGATGAAGGTTCTGATGAGGAGATTCTTGCAACATTGCAGTCTTAATGAAGCTATTTGCAAACCTTTAGACGCTTTGTCTAAAGAGACTCTCTAGCCCGCTTAATGCGGGCTTTTTTATGTCTGTTTGATGTTGGTTTGTGATGGACGCATAATGTGGCTAAGTTAGTTATTAGGAACGATAGGTCATGCAACGAACCACACCACAACGGTTTCTGGTACGAGTGTTCGCTACTCAAGCTTTACGCGGCACAAGCGCGGTTGTTTACGTAGGTTCAGAAAGGTTTAGTGATAGTGATATGCAGCGTATTGCTGGGGAGGAGGCTGTCCCTGCGACTTGCTTTATCCATCAACGCAATGATGAGAGCCAGTTTGATATCCGTTTTTATAATAAAACTCATGAAATTCAGCTTTGTGGTCACGGACTGCTGGCCAGTGCAAAAGTAATTGCTCAAGATAGTCAGCAGCAGACCTTTCAGTTTCTAACACAAGACAACGTGATTTTTTGCCAATATAACCCACACCAACAGAGCGTAGAAATAGCTTTTAGTGAGTTAAAAGCAACGGAAGTTAGTATGCCAACTTGGGTTGATGATTGCTTTAACCTGAAGCCGATTAAAGTTGCCCAAGCAGGTCCTGAGGATGGGTACTGGATAATGGAGTTTTCAAACGATAAGGCATTGAGCGACTTGGTCGTAGAACATGAGGGGTTAATGGAGCATACCCAAAGAGCTGTAATAGCGACCCAACAAAGTAGGGATGCTGACTATGACTATAACTTTCGTTACTTTGCGCCACAGCACGGCGTCAATGAAGACAAGGCGACAGGTTCCGCGCACAGAGTGTTAGTCAGTTACTGGCATCAATATTTAAATAAGTGTAACTTTAAGGCGCGACAATACTCTATTGAAGGCGCTGAATTGATTGGGCGTATCGAAGGGGGAGACGTCTGGATATCTGGTAATGTTGATATTGAGCGTTAAGATGGTTTAGAGAGTAGATAAATAAAACATTAAGGTTGCTGAATGTTGGATAAGGTTAAAACCGAATCTCGTGCTGAAGACATTATTAAGCATTTTAACTCCGTCCGAGAGTTAACGGAAAGCTTATGCCAGGGATTGGAAATTGAGGATTACAATTTACAGGCTATTGCAGAGACAAGCCCTGCAAAGTGGCATCTGGCGCATACCAGTTGGTTCTTCGAAACTTTTATTCTAAAGGACTTTGAAAGCGATTTTGTACCTTATCATCCTGAATTTGAATACTTATTCAATTCCTACTATAACTCTGTCGGCGAACAGTTTCTTCGCCCAAACCGCCACTTGCTATCACGCCCAACTGTGGATGAAGTCTTACAATATCGGCATGAGGTTACTCGTAGAATAACTGCATTATTGGAAGCTATTACTCAGAAACAAATAAAGGAAGTTTTACCTTTAGTCGTATTGGGAATTAATCATGAGCAGCAACATCAAGAGTTGTTGCTGACGGACTTAAAGTACAACCTCTATCAAAATCCATTATTGCCTCGCTATTCGCACAAGCACGATCCTGATAAAAATAATCTCTCTAAACCAGTGTCGCAGATTTGGGTTGAATATCAGCCTGAGCTTTGCACTGTCGGGACTAAATTAGGTAATGGAGTGACGGGTGACTTCTGTTTTGACAATGAGTCACCTGAACACCAACATTACTTGCAAGGATTTAAAGTCAGCAACCGCTTAGTGACAAATGCTGAGTATCTTGAGTTTATTGAACAAGGGGGGTATGAGCGAGCAGAGCTTTGGTTGAGCGATGGTTGGTCTGTTAAAAATCAGGAACAGTGGAGCGCTCCTCTGTACTGGTTTAAGAAAGGCGGAGCCTGGCATTACTATACTTTGCACGGTGCTCAGCCCTTAGCGTTAAATGAACCAGTGAGTCACGTGAGTTATTATGAGGCTGATGCCTTTGCTGCATGGAAAGGCGCACGATTACCGACCGAGCAAGAGTGGGAAAGGGTAGCTTCATTGCAAGCGGTCAACGGACCATTCTTAGACTCGGATAACCTAAGCCCATCCCCTGAAACCAAGGAAAGTAAACAGGTGATGCAGTTATTTGGGCAACTATGGCAATGGACGTCCAGTCACTACAGCTCTTACCCTGGTTATCAGCCTCTAGCGGGCGGTGTCGGTGAATACAATGGAAAATTCATGGCAAATCAATATGTGTTACGAGGCGGTTCTTGCGTCAGTTCTCGTGATCACTTAAGAGCTACTTATCGTAATTTTTTCTATCCTGAATCTCGCTGGCAGTTTTCAGGTATTCGCCTAGCGAAAGATCTTTAAGGAGACAATGTGACAAACTCATTAGCGTTAGACGAAGAACAAGCAGCGATTCTTCAAGGGCTTAAAGCTGAGCAGAAGTTCATTAACCCAAAATATTTCTATAATCATCACGGCTCAAAGCTTTTTGAACAAATCACAGAGTTAGATGAGTATTACCCCACTCGCACTGAACGCAAGATCTTACAGTCACGCGCAAATGACATCGCGCAGTTGATTGAGCCAAACTCTCTGATTGTAGAGCCGGGTGCGGGTAGTTGTAAAAAAATTGAGTATTTACTCGAAGCGCTCCACCCGAGCGTTTATGTGCCGCAGGACGTATCTGCTGAGTTTTTAAAACAGTCGGCACAAAGACTTTCTAATGAATACTCATGGCTTGATGTGGTTCCTGTAGCCAGTGATTTCTCGGATCCCATTGAAATTCCTGAGCGCCTCCAAAGCTTAAGGAAATACGCGTTCTATCCAGGATCGACTATTGGCAACTTCGAGCCAGAAGATGCGTTAAACTTTTTAAAACAAATGCGTCAACTGGTTGGCGATAATGGCGGAATGATTATAGGCGTTGATCTGCACAAAGATAATGAAATTTTGCATGCTGCTTATAATGATAAGAAAGGTATTACTGCTCAATTTAACTTAAATACACTGTCGCACATTAACGACATTTTAGATGCGGACTTTAATATTAAAGAGTTTGAGCATGTTGCTCTGTATAACTCTAAAAAGCAACGCATCGAGATGTACCTTAAGAGTTTAAAAAGTAGCGCTTATGATGTATTGGGTGAAACAGTTACTTTTGAAAAAGGAGAGTTGGTGCATACTGAACATTCTTATAAATACACTATAGAAGGAATTGCCTCGCTAGCCCAAAACTCAGGGTTCTTGTTAAAGCATAGTTGGACTGATAAAAAAGATTTATTTAGCGTCAATTATTTACAAGCTCAATAGAAAAAGCCTGCAATTGCAGGCTTTCTTTACAGGATTTTTACTGCGTCAGACTTGAGTTGATATAAAGTCATTCCTTGTTTAACCGTACTGGGATCAAACTTTTCACCAGCATCTTCCGCCATATGCTCCAAATACGCTATTGTTTGTTCTTTGGTAAACTCTATCGAGCTTAAGACGCCAGTGGCGTATGCAACTGAGCCAATAGCGTGTAGAGGAATTTCTATTTCGCCGTCCGCCACTTTAACTCTTAGTTTTTTATCTTCAGCCACAAAATCGGCCCAACAACCTCTTTTTTTGCAAACCTTTTCTATTTTACCTTTCACGGTTACTTCCTTGCCGATATAGGTGGCTGGCTTAGCTAATAAGGTTTCCAAGGGCTTTATTAAGTCCATTTTTACAGGCTCGCCTAGCGTTAATTCTTTTGCTGACGAAGCGGCAGTGAGGCCTAGCATTAAAGCAAGAGCGATAAAGAGTGTTTTCATAATGTCTTCCTTTGGTCATAGTTGAGAAAGGTTCTCATTTATAAAGTAGAGTAATGAAAACTAGGTTTAAAGGCAAGCTTCTACAAGTTTCTAATTATGTAGCAACAGATACAAAAATACCCGCACAAGGCGGGTATTTATTGTATGAATCTTGAGGTGCTCTGAGTTTTTCGAATCTTTCCTATTGTATTCCGTAGCTTCTTGAAAATTCGAGGGATTAATAAAATACATCCATGTATTTTACCCTGCGGGCAGCTGCGCTGTTCAAAATCGTTCCAGACAATTTTGTCGAACCAAGGTTCTCATCCCGTTACCACAGATACAAAAATACCCGCACAAGGCGGGTATTTATTGTATGGCGGTGAAGGAGGGATTCGAACCCTCGATACGCTACAAACGTATACACACTTTCCAGGCGTGCGCCTTCAGCCACTCGGCCACTTCACCGTAAACTTTTATTGAGGGGTGGTGTTTTGGTAACACCTGATGTTACTTCTCTAGCGGCGCACTTCTGCGTGCGCGTTACTCGAAAGCTAATGCTTTCTCGCCCTTCGGGCCGCTGGTGCATAGCCCCAGCGTTCAAACCTTTGGTTTGTCAGCCACTCGGCCACTTCACCGTAAGGCGCGTAAGATAGCGGAAACTGGTGTTTATAGCAAGTCTAGCTTAGTCGGATTGCAAGTAGGACTTGTGGGGGGAGACGAGAATATCTTTCATGGCTTCTCGGCCTAGTAGCATCTTGTATCGCATTTTCTTACGGTCAGCTAAGCTAATATCAATATCCCAAGTTTTACCACCAATGGTAATTGGAGTTCTGATCACATATCTGAGCTGTGTTTGGCCATTTGAGCTTGTGATCTTTCGGTAGTCGACGATCTCAGATTCACAGCTTACCTCTTTCTTCGGATGTCGCTTATAAGGACATGTTTTAAACCTGACGAAATTTACGCCATCCTTATCGAAAGACTCTATATCATAAGCATGTAAACTAGAAGTTTTTGCGCCAGTATCAACTTTGACTTTTATAGGATCAATGTTGAGATCGGTGAGTTTGGCTTCTTCTTTCCAACCAACGGTCATCTTAGTCACAGTGTTATCCTCTCGGAGTCAATTAACCTTTGCCTTTAGGCTTATTAGGGCCTTTAAGCGAGTCTTTCTCGATATGCTTAATGATCGCGCCAGCGACATCTTTTCCAGTCGCTTTTTCAATACCTTCAAGACCTGGCGATGAGTTAACCTCAATAACGAGGGGGCCGTGTGCTGAGCGAAGTAAATCAACACCGGCAACGTCTAGCCCCATGACTTTCGCTGCTCTAACGGCTAAAGCTCTTTCTTCTGGTTTGAGCTTGGTTACTTCAGCGCTTCCACCGCGGTGAAGGTTTGAACGGAACTCGCCTTCTTTGGCGCTACGCTGCATGGCTGCAATAACTTTGTCGCCTACCACGAAACAGCGCACATCTGAGCCCCCTGATTCTTTAATGAATTCTTGGACTAGGAAGTCAGCATTAAGGCTTCGGAATGCATTAATTAAACTTTCAGCGGCCTTATTGGTTTCAGCTAAAACAACGCCGTTACCATGAGTACTTTCAATAATTTTAACGATTAAAGGGGCGCCGCCAACGGACTGAATGATTTCGTCAGTGGCATCTACCGAGTGAGCGTAGCTGGTGATTGGCATGCCGACACCTTTGCGTGCCAAGAGCTGATGAGCACGTAATTTGTCGCGCGAACGAGTAATCGCAATGGACTCATTAACCGAGTAAACTCCGCCTACTTCAAATTGACGAAGTACGGCTGTGCCGTAAGCGGTAATTGACGCACCAATCCTTGGAATCACGGCATCAAAGGTAAGCTGAGTGACCTCACCTTTGACCTTGCTGTGCACGGTTGGGCGGTTCGCGGTAATGTTCATAAAGCACTTTAAAACATCAATCACCTGCGGTTCGTGGCCACGCTCTTTGGCAGCTTCGACCAAACGACTGGTTGAATAAAGTTTTGAGTTACGAGAGAGAATACCGATTTTCATGGGATACCTTGATTTGCTTTATGAGTGTCATGATTTTTATGTGGGTAATATAGCACACGCCTATTTAAACCATATAGCAAATAATCTTCACTTTCAAAAAGAGACCAGTGTCACAGCTTTGAGTTGAGCCATAGTTCTGTCACCAAGTTGCAACCGTATTGTCCACTCGCTGTCACGATAACGTCACCTTGTCCTAATAGCCTATAGGCGCTTAATAAACAACTCCATTGAGGATAAAATTTATGCGACGCCTAAGTAAAACTATAATAGCTTCGGCGGTAACATGCGGACTAGTTTCAGTTGCGCACTCTGCCGTTCTTCCAGACGTTCAGTCGAATAGCCCGTGGTTCACAGATGGCCAAAGCGCTATTGAAAAACAACTTAATCAAGCGCCAAAAAATAATGCAAAAAATGTCATCTTATTTGTTGGTGACGGCATGGGAATTTCTACTATTACAGCTGCGCGTATTTTAGCGGGGCAGCGTGAAGGAAATACTGGCGAAGAGAACGTCCTTTCATTCGAAACAATGCCCTACAGTGCCCAAGTCAAAACCTATAACACTAACCAGCAAACTCCTGACTCAGCCGGCACTATGACAGCGATGATGACGGGAGTTAAAACGAAGGCTGGCGTTATTAATATTGCACCAGATACTGACCGAGCTAATTGTGATACTGCAACCGGTTACGAACTAAAAACAGCAATAGAGATGGCGGAAGAGAAGGGCTTGTCTACGGGAATCATTTCTACGGCTCGCGTAACTCACGCCACCCCCGCAGCGACCTATGCAAAAGTCCCAGAGCGCAACTGGGAGAGTGATGATGGTTTGCCTGAAGAAGCGAAAGACCTAGGCTGTAAAGATATTGCTTCTCAGCTGATTGAGCTGGAGGCGGGAGATGGTATTGATGTGGTGATGGGCGGTGGCCGTCGTCATTTTATCCCTGAAACCGTTACGGACTCGGAAGGGAAGTCAGGAAAGCGAACTGATGGACGCGACTTAACGAATGAGTGGCTTGAACGTTACAACGATCAGGCAGCGTTTTACGTCGAAGACCAAGCAAGCTTTTCTGGACTTGATTTAGCCAACACTGACAAGTTATTAGCTTTGTTTAACTCATCTCACATGCAATATAACGCTGATCGTCTAAAAGATGTTGGTGGTGAGCCAACGGTAACAGAAATGACGGAAGGTGCTTTAGAAGTTCTTAAAAAGAACGACAAGGGTTATTTTTTGATGGTGGAGTCTGGCCGTATTGACCATGGCCACCACGCTGGTAATGCATACCGCGCTTTGGACGACACCATTGAGTTTGCTAACGCTATTCAATACGCCATGGATAATACCAATCCTGAAGACACTTTAATTATGGTCACAGCGGACCACAGCCATGTGTTTACGATTGCTGGTTATCCGCAGCGAGGCAATCCAATTTTGGGTTTGGTTAAATCTACTGACGGAAGCGGGCAACCAGAGTCGGCGCCATCTTTAGCGTCAGACGGCATGCCATACACCACTGTTGGTTACACCAATGGACTAGGCTTTGCTGATTATGGTGATGGTAACGGTGGTGACCAGCGTTATGCTGACGATCCGCATACTGGCCGCGTTGATTTAGCTTCAACCGATACCACTCAATCTGGCTTCCATCAAGAAGCACTGGTTCCTTTAGGCTCTGAAACTCATGCTGGTGAAGATATTACGATTCATGCTCGTGGCCCCGGTGCTCACTTGCTGCAAGGGGTTATTGAGCAGAACGTTATCTTCCACGTGATCAATCAAGCGGCAGCGCTTGGTGGCGAAGCTTATCAATAATAAGCGTTTAGTAATTACAGCAGAATTTAATTTGAGGATATAAAGATGAGTATTATTGAAAAGAAGCAGAGCTCGAAAAAGTATGCTTACAAATTATTAAGCGTATTGATATCGGCGACTGTGTTAACCGCATGTTTCGGCGATGATGACGATGATGAGCAAACGCCTGATCCTGAACCGCCTGTATCGAGTATAGACTGGGCCAAAACCAATCAATGGTTCAATCAAGGCAAGTCTCGTGTAGATGCTGCTTTGGAAACTGAAGAAGTCTTAACAAAAGGCTCTGCTAAAAACGTGATTCTTTTTGTGGGTGATGGCATGGGCGTTTCGACCGTCACTGCTGCTCGAATATTCGCTGGACAGAAAGAGGGCGCTACTGGCGAAGAGTATCAACTGAGTTTTGACAAATTTCCCGTCGCGGGCTTTGCTAAAACCTATAACATCAACCAACAGACACCGGACTCAGCAGGAACTATGACGGCTATGGTGAGCGGTGTTAAAACGAAAGCGGGCGTTATTGGCTACCCTGATAGCGCTCTGAGGGCTGACTGTAATTCTGCAAAAGGTAACGAGTTGGTCACGGCCGTTGAGCTTGCGGAAATGGCGGGCATGTCGACAGGGGTTGTGTCTACGGCACGCATCACGCACGCCACGCCAGCCGCTACTTATGCTAAGTCTCCTGAACGTAACTGGGAAAGTGACGATAGCTTAACGGACGAAGCAAAAAACAATGGCTGTAAAGATATTGCTACCCAGCTGGTTGAATTTTCTTCTGGCGATGGCATAGACGTTGTTATGGGCGGTGGTCGTCGCCACTTCATTCCGAATACAGTAACCGATGAAGAAGGTAAAACTGGCAAACGTACCGATGGAGTTAATTTGATTGATTCTTGGAAAGCTAAGTATGCGGTTGGTAACTATGTGTATGACCAAGCAGGGTTTGATGCGCTGGGTGCCGACTCGGCAACGAAGGTTCTAGGCTTGTTTAACTCATCGCACATGGAGTATGAAGCCGATCGCGCTAATGATGTAGCGGGTGAACCGTCATTAAGCGAGATGACGTCTAAGTCGATTGATATTTTAAGCAAAAACGACAAAGGATTTTTCTTAACAGTCGAGTCAGGGCGAATTGATCATGGCCACCATGCCGGAAATGCTTATCGTGCGCTTGAGGATGCGGTTGAGTTCGCTGAAGCAGTACAGGCTGCTGTAGATAAAGTGGATTTAAATGAAACCTTGATTATTGTGACCGCTGATCATAGTCATGTTTTTACTTTGGCCGGCTACCCGACACGAGGTAATCCAATTTTGGGTGTGGTTAAAGGTAATGATGACGCCGGACACGCGGAAGATGAAGCTGTCATGGCTGCCGATGATATGCCATACACCACAGTGGGGTATGCCAATGGTTTAGGCTTTGCCGATTATGGCGAAGGCAATGGTGGCGATCAGCGATATGGCGATGCAGGAGCTGCCGGACGTCATGATTTAGATGGTATTGATACTGAGTCTTCCGGTTTCCACCAAGAAGCACTAATTCCCTTGGGCTCAGAAACACACTCTGGCGAAGATGTTGGTATCTATGCTGTAGGTCCCGGCGCTCAGTTGTTACGCGGTACTCATGAACAGAGCAATATTTTTCATGCAATGAATCATATTGCTGATTTAGTCGGAAAAGCAGAAGCTGCACAATAACGTGGTTGACGTTCTAGCTGGTGAGAAACGACTTATAGTCTGTTTTCATGAGAGCAGGACGTCACTTTGATGTGATCAATTATTAAAAAGTGACACAATTATGTTTCAATCCAATAAATTATTAACCCTATCATCCATTCTGTGCTTTTTAGCATTGGCGTTGTCCAGTCTCGCCATCGCTCAACCACAGTCCGTGGCGAAAAGAGCAGAGTATGTCGTCACCAAGAGTGATAAATCATCTTTAATAACGGTCTGGCTTTCTACTGACATGATTGCTTTCTCAGAACAGGGAGCTAGCAAGGTCGCACTGTGGCAACTCTGGCAAACAAACCATCCAAGCTTTTATCAAGTCTATACTGATGTTGGCTATAGAATTGAGTTTGACCGCTTAACCAGTCAGGAGATGCAACCTGTTTTAGACGAGTTAAAACAGTTAATCAATGGTGATGATTTTAATGACGAGTTCGTGATTAATGATAAACAGTTTGAGTTATCTTCCCTCGAAAGTGGCGAGTCTGTTGAGGGTTATATGAAGGAATGGAAAGCCTATAAAACATACGATTATGCAGACATTGGTGATAATGAAGCGGATCCAGTATTGGGTAAGCTGATTCAACAAGGTTTTACCCAAGGGCTTTAGAGATTTAGATTAATTATTTTTGCCATCTAGGGCTTTATTATTGAAATGGTTTGAGGGATAATGCGCGCAACTCAGCTGGTCCCCCCGCAACGATACGTTGTGAATCCCGCCAGGCCCGGAAGGGAGCAACGGTAGCAACCGACTCGTGTGCCGGGGTGTGGCTAGCTGGGCCTTATCATCTTTGATGAGATATACTAAGATTTTAAAAAGTCGCTAGTGGAAACACTGAGCGGCTTTTTTTGTTGGTTTATTGTATTACCCATATCTCTCCTAATTAAGAGCTACCACAAAAAGACGGTTAAAAGATTAACAGTGTTCGGTGCTACGAAAGCTCTGTTAAAATCCTATCTATTTGATTTGTATGATTAAAAGTCTTTTGCCGACTACCCCATAGGCTACAAATAGATTTTCCAACGACGTAAAGTGTGCTATGGTTTCTTCACTAAAACGATAAGCATTTCTATACTGATTAATTTATGAGCTATCAAGTGCTCGCCCGAAAATGGCGCCCCAAAAACTTCCAAGAACTCCGTGGCCAAGAACATGTTAGCCGTGCCTTGGTTAATGCGATCGAAAGCGGCCGCTTGCACCATGCTTATCTATTTACGGGCACACGCGGTGTCGGTAAAACTACTATTGCTCGAATCTTATCCAAATGTCTCAACTGTGAAGCTGAAGGCGTTACGGCAACTCCTTGTGGTCAATGTGGGAGCTGTTCTGAAATTGATGAAGGACGATTTGTTGACCTGATTGAGGTAGATGCTGCTTCAAGAACTAAGGTCGATGATACCCGCGAATTATTGGAAAATGTTCAATACCGTCCAACTCGTGGGCGTTATAAGGTTTACCTAATTGATGAGGTTCACATGTTGTCTAACAGTTCGTTTAACGCACTGTTAAAGACTCTTGAGGAGCCGCCTGAACATGTGATTTTCCTTCTAGCGACTACTGATCCGCAAAAACTACCGGTTACGGTTTTATCACGTTGCTTGCAGTTCCACCTCAAGCACATGGACGAAGAAACCATTGCTAATCATTTGACGTTTATCCTTGAGCAAGAGTCACTCGATTTTGAAGAACCAGCATTACACCTGATTGCTCAGTCTGCTGAAGGCAGTATGCGTGATGCCTTAAGCTTGTTGGATCAAGCTATTGCTTACGGTCAGGGCAAAGTTTTAGAAGAAGATATTCGTACCATGCTTGGTACTATCGACCATAAGTTTATGGTTCGTTTGCTTGAAGCGTTAGCCAGTAAAGACAGTGTGATGGCGATTAAAGCTATTGATGACATGAGCCATTATCCCGTTGACTTTGCTGATGCACTCAAAGAGCTATTAAGTCGAATTCATCAGATCGCAGTCTATCAAGCGACACAAGTAATGCTAGATACCGCTGCTTCTTATGTGCCTGAATTTGCTGATATCTTTGATGCGGCTGATTTACAGATGTATTATCAGCTTGGGTTGCATGCGCGTCGTGATCTTGAGTGGGCTCCAACGGCGAAACAAGGTTTAGAAATGGCCTTATTGCGCATGCTGGCATTCCAAATTGACTCTGGTTCAGCGCAAGGCCAACAAGCGCCAAAAAAAAAAGTTAGCCTAAACCAACCAAGCCAGAGTGAAGCTTCCTCTAGCAGTGTCGCCAAAGAACCTTTGACGAATCGTTCCGAAGCCGAAAGTTCTACTTCCGACAAACCTCAGACAGAAGTTTCTGAGCAAAAAGATGTTCACGCCTCTGATGTTAAGAAGCAGTCTTTGGAGCAAGCTCAACCTCTAGAGCAGACTGCTGATGATGAATTTTCAGGTTATGAGCAATTTATTCAGCAGGAAGAGCAAGGGGATGACGATGATGAAGACGCTGTATCGTTTGCTTTTTCTGACTCTACAGAATCCAAAGCATCATCCATCACGGAACAGCCTTCAGCTGATCTTCAAAAAGACAGTGAAAATACTGTCGCTGAACAAAGTAGTTCATCACAAGATAGTGAAAACGATGATGCTTTAGCCAGCCTTCACTCGGCTCTTGGTCTTAGCTTTGGCAATGAGCCTTCGGCGAGTTCGCAAACCACCAAACCCAAGCAAGAAGAAGCTAAGGAAGATGCAACGTTACCTGCTGAAGACGCAACTAATATAGCTAATAAGTCGGAGCTTTCTACGGATCAGGAACCGGTGAAAGAGCATCTGGAGCAAACTTCACCGCCAGAAGGAGAGGCTAAAAACGCTGAACCTATTAAGAACAAGCCTACTGAAAGCTATGATAGCGATATAGAGCGTATGATGCAGGCGAGTAATGAGCCTGATAACTCGCCTGAACCGTTGAATGACGGAGGTAATTCTGGTGCGGCTTCCATGAACCAGTTTGGGGGCGCAGATGAACCTGAAGAACCAGCGTTTGTCCCCGAGTTAAATGTCCCTGAAGAAGCATTAGAGTGGGCGAATTTGGTTCAGAAGCTTGAATTAGATGGCACTTACCACCAAATAGCACAGTCAAGCTGCGCTATTTGGAGTTCTGATCAAAACTTGGTATTGGAATTATCGCCAGACCAAGAGATCTTACTTACCGATAGTGCGAAATCGAGTGTGAAGAGTGCTTTGGACTCTTTTTTAGGCAAGAGTATTACGATTGACTGGCAGTTAAAAGAGCCTAGCATTGATACTCCTGCTCAAATTTGGCAGCACCAGGCTAAGCTAAGGTTACAGAAAGCGTGTGAAGATTTAAATCAACACCCGTTCAGTCAACAGTTACAACAGCAGTTTGGTGCTAAAATAGATCGTGAGTCGGTCACTTATTTAGATGATTAGAGCGAAGTGCTCGAGTCAGTAACAGTTAATACATTATTGAGGTATAGCCATGTTTGGTAAAGGTGGTTTGGGCAATATGATGAAGCAAGCCCAACAAATGCAAGAAAAGATGCAAAAGGCACAAGAGGAAATCGCTAAGCTAGAGGTTGCGGGCGAAGCTGGCGCTGGTATGGTCAAAGTTACTATGACTGGTCGTCATGACGTGAAGCGCGTTGAGATTGATCCAAGCCTGATGGACGATGACAAAGAGTTGCTTGAAGATTTAGTGGCGGCAGCGATTAATGCGGCGGTACGCAAGGTTGAAGAGACGACTAAAGAGAAAATGGCTGGGGCGACGGATGGGATGAATCTTCCGCCAGGGATGAACCTACCATTTTAACTTGCCTATTTGGCTTTCTTCGGGGCTGGTTTTGTGCTCGAGCCATCACGTATCGTTAATACGCTCAATCTCTGTGCGCAAAACCGCCCAAGAAGAAAATTCAAATATTCTGCGTTAAAACTGACGTTTAAGATAATGACATAAGATTAAATATGCAGTCTCCGTTGATTAAAAAATTAGTTGATGCCTTTACTTGTTTGCCAGGTGTTGGGCCGAAATCGGCACAGCGTATGGCGTATAACTTGCTAGAGCGCAATCGTGATGGTGGGCAGCATTTGTCTTCTGCGTTGGCTGAGGCTATGGCGGGAGTTGAGCACTGCCAACGTTGCCGTGACTTTACTGAGAGTGATTTATGCGGAATTTGCCAGTCAGAAAGACGTGATAAGAGCTTATTGTGTATCGTTGAAAGTCCAGCTGACGTGTTAGCGATTGAAGCGACTGGAGGCTTTCAAGGAACTTACTTTGTCCTAATGGGGCATTTGTCTCCCCTCGACGGAATAGGGCCTGAGGATATTGGGCTTGATCAACTTAAACTTTTGATTAATAAGGAAAAGCCTGTCGAAATTATTCTAGCGACTAACTCTACGGTGGAAGGTGAGGCGACGGCTCATTTTATTGCAGAAATGTTGAAGGGAACCGGTACAGCACTGTCTCGTATTGCTTCCGGAGTACCACTTGGCGGTGAGCTAGAATATATCGACGGAGGTACTTTGATGCACTCTTTTTCCGGAAGAAAGCCCTACCTATCATAGTTTTCAGTCATTTCGATACAATTTGATACTTTTTACTTAATCCTGAGTTTTGTTGTATATTGGACCTGTGTCTAAATATTTTACAAAGGTATGTATCATGAATACAGAAAAACTAAGAATAAAATTATTATCGCTTGCAGCAACAGGTTTATTACTAACCGCATGTGGCGGTGGTGGCGACTCCGACACACCTGAACCAGAACCGCCAACAAGCGAGGCGCCTACATGGACAGCGGGGGTATTTGCTGACGAAGATAATTTCAAAGATCGCTGTGAGACGCCTCGTTCGGGAACAGATATTGATGGTGTTCCATGGCCTGACCAAGCAGGAAGTCACCTGTACGAGAAGCACTGGTTACGCTCTTGGAGTAATAATACTTACCTTTGGTATGATGAGATTCAGGATCGGGATCCTGCAACTTTTGGTGTTCCAACCGAGTACTTCGATGTTCTTAAAACTGATGAACTTACAAGTTCAGGTGCCCAGAAAGACAACTTCCATTTTTTTCAGGATACTAACGATTACCAACAGCGAGTATCCTCAGGAGCAAGCTCAGGCTATGGCGCTCGCTTCTTTTTAATTCAAAATGCGCCACCACGTAAAATTGTTATTGCCTATACAGAACCAAGCTCACCAGCTACAGGTGCCGGCCTCACTCGCGGTGCTGAAATTATAGAAGTTGATGGTGTTGAAGTTGTAGATGGTGACGCAAATACATTAAACGCGGGTCTTTTCCCAGCTAATGATGGTGAAACGCATGAATTTGTGGTTCGTGATTTAGGTGCTGCAAGCACTCGTACAATTACCATGACATCAGCTACTGTAACTGCTGACCCTGTTCAAAATGAACAGGTGTTCAATACTGCAAGTGGAAAGGTTGGTTATATGCAATTCAATACTTTCGGTACTCGTATTGCTGAACAGGAAATTATCGATGCGTTTGTCGACTTCTCTAACGAGGGCGTTCAAGACTTAGTAGTTGACCTACGTTATAACGGCGGTGGCTTTTTGTTTATCTCTAGCCAGCTTGCTTATATGGTAGCCGGACCTGCTCAAACACAAGGTCAAATTTATGAAGAGAGTGTATGGAATGATAAACATCCGAATGTTAATCCAGTGACAGGTCAGCAGCTTAGCCCAATTCCATTTTATGATACAACCTCAGATGAGGCCACAGCTCCTGGTGGAGTATTACCATCTGTTAACTTAAACCGTGTATTTGTACTTTCTACAGGTGGCACTTGTTCAGCGAGTGAAGCATTCATTAATGGTTTGCGTGGTATTGACGTAGAAGTTGTTCTTATCGGAGATACTACCTGTGGTAAGCCTTATGGCTTCTTTGCAACTGATAACTGCGGTACAACGTACTTTACAATTCAGTTCCGTGGTGAGAACCAGAAAGGTTTCGGTCAGTATGCGGACGGTTTTGTTCCATCTTCCACAGACAACGGCCAAGATTTTGTGAAAGGCTGTGCGGTAGCTGATGACTTCGATCACTTACTGGGTGACCCTAATGAAGCCATGTTAGCAGCTGCGCTAGAATATCAGAGTTCAGGAACTTGTCCTGCAACCGTGACAAAAACTGCTCAACGTCACTCGTATAAAGGCTACATGCCTGAAAATTCACTTCTTAAATCACAGCGTGTTCAAGAGCGACTCTTCTTAGAGCAAAATCGTATTATGAATACGCCTAAGGAGTTACAGCAATGAGACTAGCGGGTTTACTCATCTCAGTTATGGCTTTAGGGCTAGTTGGTTGCAAATCAACAGAATGGAATAAAGAGCACGCTGTACCAGCAGTAGCTGTCGGCTTTGACTCAGAAGCGAAAGCTGAAATCGCTGGAATTGTTGATAATGCCATGCCAGGTGCTAATGTTAAGTTAGCCGATGACATTTTTAGCGATGATCATAGGCTCTTTATTCAGCGTGAGCCTACAATGGTGGATGGTAATCCGGCTCAAGGTAGAATAACGGAAATGCCACGCAAGTTTGAACTTTATCATTTAGAAGACTCATGCTTTTTTTATGACGCTAAGACTGAAGACATCTATTTACTAGCATCGGTTCAATGTAAACCGAAGTAAAGCTTAAACAGAGCAAAGTCTAATCAGCCAGCTTGTCTTAATCGGACAGCTGGCTTTTTTATGCTAGATTCTATGTTTTAAGTATTGAAAAACGATTTAAAGTCCCCATTTTTTTGACATCGTGGTAACTATGTGTGAAGTAAAAGCTATGTCAGAAACAACTACTAAACAAAAACATTCTTTTCAAACTGAAGTAAAGCAACTGTTGCACTTGATGGTGCATTCATTGTACTCGAACAAAGAAATTTTTCTACGTGAGCTAATCTCTAATGCTGCTGATGCTGCTGATAAGTTGCGTTTTAAGGCGTTGAAAGATAACAGTCTGTATGGCAATGATAGCGAGTTAGCGATACGAATTACGACTGATAAAGACGCTAAAACCATTACTATTTCAGATAATGGTATCGGCATGACTGAGCAGGAGGTTATCAATAACCTCGGCACAATCGCGAAATCAGGAACAGCAGACTTCTTGCAGCAACTTACCGGAGATCAGAAAAAAGACTCTAAACTAATTGGTCAGTTCGGGGTTGGTTTTTATTCTGCCTTTATTGTCGCGGATAAAGTCACGGTGACAACTCGTGGTGCAGGCGCTGGGATCAATGAAGCGGTTATCTGGGAGTCAACCGGGGATGGAGAGTTTACTATTGAGCAGATAGAAAAAGACTCTCGTGGTACTGATATCACGCTTCACCTAAAAGAAGGTGAAGAAGAGTTCCTAGAAGAGCTTCGACTAAGAAATATTATCGGTAAATACTCGGATCATATTTCACTGCCCGTTGAAATGCATAAGATTGCCTCTGACGAAGATGATGCTGATGAGAAGCCTGAGTTTGAGGCTGTTAATAAAGCAACTGCGCTGTGGACTAGAGCTAAGGCTGATATTAGTGATGAAGAGTATCAAGAGTTCTATAAGCACATCTCACATGACTTCCAAGAGCCATTAACGTGGAGTCACAATCAGGTAGAGGGTACCCAAGAGTACACCAGCTTGTTGTATATCCCTTCAAAAGCACCGTTTGATTTATGGAACCGTGACCGCGTTCGTGGCGTCAAGTTGTATGTCCAACGTGTTTTTATTATGGATGATGCTGAACAGTTCTTACCAGTGTACCTGCGATTTGTCCGTGGTTTGCTCGACTCAAATGACTTGCCGCTAAATGTTTCAAGGGAAATCTTGCAAGACTCTAAAGTGACTCAATCACTCAGAAATGCAACGGTTTCTCGCATTTTAAAAATGTTGGAACAGCTCGCGAAAAAAGACAAAGAGAAATATCAGCAGTTCTGGGATGAGTTTGGTCAGGTGCTGAAAGAGGGCACGGGCGAAGACTTCGCGAATAAAGGAAAAATTGCTAAATTATTCCGCTTTAGTTCGACTCATACTGACGCTAAGGAGCAGAATGTATCGCTTGATGACTACATTGAGCGTATGAAACCCGAACAAGAGAAGATCTATTACATCGCTACAGACAGTTTCTTGGCGGCAAAGAATAGCCCGCATTTAGAAATTTTCCGCAAAAAAGGCATTGAAGTTTTATTGATGCACGATCGTATTGATGAATGGACTATCTCACACTTGAACGAATACGAAGGTAAGCAGTTTGTTTCAGTCACGCAGGGTGATCTTAATTTAGGTAACCTAGAAGATGCAGAAGACAAGAAAGCTCAGGAACAAGCCACAGAAGAGCACAAGGCACTGGTTGAGAGAGTGAAAAATGTACTCTCTGACAAGGTCGCAGAAGTCAAGGTGACCATGCGCTTAACCGATACGCCTGCGTGTATTGTTGCTGGTGAGGGTGATATGCCTCTGCAGATGGTGAAAATGTTACAAGCTGCGGGTCAAGAAGTGCCAGATGTTAAGCCAGTGTTTGAAATTAACCCTGAGCATGCGCTTATTAATTTGATCGAGAAAGAGCAGAGTGAAGAGCAATTCTCTGAATGGGTGGATGTCTTGTTTGACCAAGCGCTTTTGGCTGAACAGGGGCAGCTCGATGACCCTGCGAGCTTTGCTAGTAAGCTCAATAAACTCTTGCTAAAATTAGCGCATTAAGTTCGCGAATAGCCGCCCTTGAGGCGGCTTTTTTATGAAAGCATTTCTATCAAGCAAGTTATTTAAAGTTTTGTTCGTTCTGGGAGTAGTGATTATTGCTATTGGCTCAGTAATGCCTGGCAAACAATTGCCCAGCGGATTACCGTGGGACAAAGCACTACACTTTGTGGGCTACTTTGGGCTAGGTTTTCTGGCGCGGATGGGCTCTGAAAGACGGCCTGCGTGGTTGTTGATCATTGCTTGTATCGCTTTTTCCCTCGCTATTGAGATCGCTCAAATGTTTATTCCTAATCGAGGGTTCGAGTGGCAAGACTTACTCGCTAACAGTTTAGGCGTGATTTGTGGTGTTTTAGTTGGGGTTTTGGGTAAAAAGCTATTTATTAAACCTGTAATGAGATAAGTTCTAAGGGACTATTTTTTCAACTAAACTCTGCCTAATAAGCCCGTATTTAGGCATTTTTTACTTGAGATACTGTGCTATTCCAAGTATCTTTAGCGCCTACAAAGTCAATATTTACAGATAAGGCTAGGAGACTTCGCTCATGCGAATTATTTTGTTGGGTGCACCAGGCGCAGGTAAAGGCACTCAAGCGCAATTTATTAAAGATAAGTACAATATTCCTCAAATCTCTACAGGTGATATGCTGCGAGCTGCAGTAAAAGCCGGAACTGAGATGGGCCTCCAAGCTAAAAAGAAAATGGATGCCGGTGAATTAGTGTCAGACGACATTATCATTGGTATCGTGAAAGAGCGCGTTAAAGAAGATGACTGTCAAAACGGTTATTTGCTAGACGGCTTTCCGCGTACTATCCCTCAAGCAGATGCTATGCGAGATAACAATATTGACGTTGATTATGTTGTTGAAATTGATGTTGATCACGAAGAAATCGTCAAGCGTTTGAGTGGACGTCGTGTTCATCCTGATTCGGGTCGCGTTTATCACGTCACTTACAATCCTCCAAAAGAGGAAGGCAAAGACGACGAGACGGGCGAGCCACTTATCCAACGTGATGACGATAAAGAAGACACTGTTCGTCGTCGTCTAGCGGTGTATGAGGAGCAAACGCGTCCGTTAGTAGCCTATTACTCAGATTGGGCAGAAAAAGACTCTGCGCAAGCTCCTGAGTACGTCAGCGTAGCCGGCGTAGGCTCAGTTGAAAGTATTCGAGATGCTATCTTTGCAGGCTTGTCGAAATAATTTTGAAAGCGACCATAAGCGAGTAATAGATTGAAAAAACAGGGTGTTTTACTATGTAATTTAGGAACTCCTGATGAGCCAACGCCACAAGCGGTTCGTCGATATTTGTCTGAGTTCCTTCATGATAAACGCGTAGTGTCTATTTCTCGCTGGGTATGGTGCCTAATTTTACATGGCATTATTTTAAGAGTTCGCCCATCGCGAGTAGCGAAAGCTTATAAGAAAATCTGGATGAAAGAAGGTTCTCCGTTACTTGTTATCACTCAAAAGCAACGCCAGAAGTTGCAAAATGAGATTAATGAGCGCTTCGTAGACCAACGTTACGGCAAGCATGTCCCAGTCGAAATCGCCATGGCTTATGGTAACCCATCGATTCCAGATGCCTTGCAGGCGTTAAAAAATCAAGGGTGTGAGCGTATTATTGTTTTGCCGCTGTACCCGCAATACTCCTCAGCAACAACCGCATCAATATTTGATCGAGTGGCTAAGCATTTTAAAGAAGAATTCTATGTTCCTGAGATCACCTATGTTGGTGACTATCATGATCACCCGCACTATATTCATTCATTAGTTCGATCTGTGCAGCGATTTAGAGAGCAGAATGGTCCTTCAGAAAAGTTATTATTTTCATTTCACGGAGTGCCAGAACGTTTTTCTCAAAAAGGTGACCCTTACGAAGCTCAATGCCGCAAAACCGCTGAGCTTGTGGTAAATGAACTTGAGCTAAAGGACGAAGAATATGATATCGCATTCCAGTCACGCTTTGGTAAAGAAGAGTGGGTAAAGCCTTATACCGACGAGTTATTAACTTCTTGGGCTAAGGATGGCGTTAAGTCAGTTCAAGTGATTAGCCCCGCTTTCAGCGCTGACTGCCTAGAAACTCTTGAAGAATTGGCAATAGAGAACCGAGATACCTTTATCGAAAATGGTGGTGAAGACTATCAGTATATTCCTGCGTTAAATGATGATCGCGGGCACATTGAGCTAATGTTACAGCTCATAGAGCAACGCTTGCTCAAGTAACTTTGTAGCTAACGACGTGGCCGAAACTTCAGATTCCTTAAAATTAGACCAACTATTTTCTTCGGAAGGTCCTCTCTCCAAAATATTTTCTAATTTCAAGCAAAGAGATGAGCAGCTTGAGATGGCGCAGGCCATCGAGTCTGTCTTAGACTCTGATGAGTCTATTTGTATTGAAGCAGGTACTGGGACAGGTAAAACATTCGGTTACCTTGTGCCAGCACTTAAAGCTTGGTACTTAGACGATAAAAAAGTGATTGTTTCAACCGGTACAAAAAACCTCCAAGACCAATTGTTTTATCGCGACCTTCCTAACATGAGGGACGCTTTAGGCGTTTCGCCAAAAACCGCTTTGCTCAAAGGTCGAAACAATTATTTGTGTAGCTATCGGATGGACCAAAGTCTTGACTCTGGTCAGTTCCAGAGTCGCTCTATGGTTGATACCTTGGCAAAGGTTAAAGCATGGTCCGGTCAAACGAAAAGTGGTGACTTAACTCAATGTAAAGACTTAGCTGATAACGACCCTTTGTGGCCTTATGTAACATCGACTAACGACAACTGCCTTGGGGTTGAGTGCCCTGACTTTGCTGATTGCTATGTTGCTAAGGCCAGACAGAAAGCCACAGCTGCCGATGTAGTTGTGGTTAATCATCATTTGCTTTTAGCTGATATGGTTTTGAAAGATGATGGTTTTGGAGAGTTACTGCCTGATGCTGATACCGTTGTTGTGGATGAAGCTCACCAATTAACGGATATCGCTCACGCGTTTTATGGCCAGCGCTTAACCAGCCGCCAGTTAATGGAATTATGTCGTGACACGGAACTGGAAGCTTTAACGACAGCCAAGGATGATCGTCAGCTTAGTGTGGCTGTACGTCGTGTTGAGGGAGCTGTTAATGAGGTCAGGTTACAACTCGGGGAAGCGGGCAAAAAGATTAACTGGCAGCTTATTGCAACACCAACGCTACAGTCTGCTTTAAAAGAACTCGAAAAAGAAGTCTTGGCATTATGCGAACGGTTAGAGCGTCACGCCAGCCGCTCCAAAGGATTGGATAGCTGTCATCGTCGTTGTGAAGAGTCATTGCAGGCTCTGGCTTTGTTTAACAGTACCTTTAACCAGTCTAGTGATGATCAAGCATATGCCGCTGTACGTTGGGTAGAAACCTATCGCAATGGTTTTGCGGTGTTAGAGACTCCGCTTAATGTGTCTGAATCATTTTCGCGCAGTCGGAAAGAACATGCCGCTCGAAGTTGGATATTTACCTCAGCGACACTAACCCAAGCGGATGATTTTAGCTTATTTAAGGATGAGTTAGGGCTATCGGAAGCCCGTGACTTAGTCTTGCCAAGTCCTTTCGACTATGACTCGCAGGCAATCCTTCATATTCCGAGAAGTTTGCCTGACCCACGAGATAGAGCTTACGTCGACAGCTGGCAGAAACAAGTATTGCCCTTGGTTAAAGCAAACTCAGGTGGAACGTTTGTGCTGTTTACCAGTTATGCAGCACTCAACAAGGTCAAAGAACTGTGGCAAGAAAAACTTGATGATAAAACCGTCTTTGCCCAAGGCGATCTTCCAAAAAACGAATTAATCGAACAGTTTCGAGATGCTGGAAATGCAGTTTTATTGGCAACCTCAAGTTTCTGGGAAGGGGTCGATGTCAAAGGCGATGCTTTAAGCTTAGTGGTTATTGATAAGCTTCCGTTCTCAGCGCCTGACGAACCATTAATTGAAGCAAAAATACAAGCCGCTCGAAAGTCGGGGAAGAATCCTTTTTTTGATATACAAATCCCAGAGGCTATTATCGCCCTAAAGCAGGGAGCGGGTCGTTTGATCCGTGATTATGACGATAAGGGCGTTTTAGTGTTATGTGATCCACGGCTTATAGCTAACAACTATGGACAGAAGTTTCTGAAGAGCTTACCGCCTATGAAACGTACGCGTGAGCAAGTTGTTGTGATAGAATTTTTAAAGCAATTATCTGAAGAAATCCTTGTCGACAATAACGGTTAATGACCTAATGGCTAATTTACTTGTAATAGACACAGCGACAGAAGCTTGCTCAGTCGCGCTACAATATCAAGACCAACTTTTCACTCGCTCCAAAATAGCCCCTCGTGAGCACGGTGAGCTAATTTTGCCGATGGTTGATGATGTGTTGTCTGAAGCTGGAATTAAGCTGACACAGCTCGATGCCATCGTCTATGGGCAAGGTCCGGGTGCTTTTACGGGGTTACGTATATGTATTAGTGTTGTTCAAGGGCTGGCCTTTGGTGCCGAGCTGCCTGTTATTGGAGTGTCTAGTCTGCAAGCAATGGCTCAGGCTGCCCACGATAGATTGGGAGCTGATAATGTTTTGGCTGCGATTGACGCCAGAATGGGGGAAGTATACTGGGGGCAATATGAGTCAGATGCTAACGGCTTGATGCAGCTGGTGGGGCAGGAAGCGGTTTGTCCACCAAATCTTGTCACAGTTTCAAAGCCTGACTCGTCTAAAATATACAGAGCAGTCGGTACCGGCTGGCAGACTTATGCAAAAGAGTTGTCAGAAACAATAAACTTACCGACAGTGATAGAGAAAGAGCCTCTTTACCCGTTTGCTGAAGCAATGCTTCCTATAGCCAGTGTGCAGTTCAAACAGGGTAGGGCGATTTCCGCTGAACAAGCATTGCCAGTATACCTAAGAGATAATGTGGCGAAAAAAGCAAAGTCGTAACAACCGCGCGTAATGGTTTTATGCTTATTCAGGTTAAATTCACAGAGCAAAAGTTAAAATCATAGTAAGCTGGTTAAGCTGATACTAAAGCATTCTGAAGGAGAGTTATCATGGGCAAGTTATTGAAATTGACGTTTGTTTTGATGGGAGGAGCCTTGTTAGCAGCATGCGCAAGCACACCAAAACAAATTGACTTTGATAAGCCAAACCTCAACTTTACAAAAGTTGCTCAAAACCCTGAAGCATTTAATAAGCAAGAAGTCCGCTGGGGCGGTATCGTCGCTCGAGTAGAAAACCTTGAGAAAGATACACTAATTGAGGTCGTAAACTTGCCTTTAGGAAGACAGGCACGTCCAGTAGCGAGCCAAGAGACGGGCGGGCGCTTTATTGCCCGTGTTCCAGGTTTTCTTGATCCTATGATTTATAAGCAGGGTAAAGAAATTACTGTTGTTGGCATGCTAGCTGAGCCAATGCCGGGTAAAGTTGGTGAACATAAGATAAACTTTCCTGTTGTAGACACAAGAGGTCATCAGTTATGGGAAGAGCGTCCTAACTACGAATATGTTGAAGTCTATTCCGCGTGGGATCCTTATTGGTTTTATCACCGCCCATACTACTGGCCATATCATTACCGCTATCGCGTCATTCGACATGACTATCGACATGACCGTCGTCGCGACATGAATCGTGATGCACTGAACCCTGACACTGAAAATTACCGAGGTGTTCCCGTCGAACCGCGAGTCAGAAGAGATATACCAAAGCCAAGTAGAAAGGCTCAAAGTTCGTCGAGCCGGAAAGCTGATATATTAAAGCAAAAGTAACGTTAACAACCAAAAAAGGAGCCGCTCGGCTCCTTTTTTGATATATAAAGACTTTTTACTCAGGCTTGTCATGCCCGTAAAATTTAATATTGCGCTTGATACGGTCGCGGCCATTTTCTTTTCGCCAGCGATTAGTATCGCGTAGTGAATAAACACAACCGCAATATTCCTGTTGATAAAACTCCTCACGCTTGGAGATCTCAATCATTCGCTGGGCTCCGCCTTTTTTGCGCCAGTTGAATGTCCAGTAACGAACATCATCATAACGGTTGGCGGCTCTTACGCCACAATCATTGATTTGCTCCATGTTTTTCCAGCGCGAAATGCCTAAAGTGCTCGTAATGAGGTCGAAATTATTTTCTGCGGCATATAGCGCGGTACGCTCAAAGCGCATGTCAAAGCAGACTGTGCAGCGTGCGCCACGCTCTGGCTCATCTTCAAGCCCTTTGATGCGCTCAAACCAGTTATCCTTATCATAGTCAGCATCGATAAACTCGATACCCAGTTTATCGCAAAAGCGCTTATTCTCGTTTTTACGAATTTCATACTCTTCAATCGGGTGAATATTAGGATTGTAGAAGAAAACTGTTTGTTGGATGCCTGATGCATGAACCGCTTCCATGACTTCAGCTGCACAAGGTGCGCAACATGAGTGCATCAATACTTTGCCTTCACCTTCTGGTGTTTCAAGTAATGGGCGCTGATAGTTATCGACTGAATAAGGGTTCACACTAAACTCCGAGAGCTTTAAGCTCATGTCTTGCAAATGTAACGTCTAGGCGTAATGGTAAACTCATGTGGAATAACTCGCAAGTCAATCCATTACTGGCTTTGGGCAAATTTAATGGCAAATTTTGACCGACGGATGAATCGAGATAGCAAAAGAACTGCCGCAATGGACAAGCCGACAATGATACCTATCCAAAAGCCTTGAACCTTAAAGCCTTGATATTCAGCTAAGTAATAACCGATAGGGAAGCCAAATAGCCAGTAAGCGACAGCCATATAAATCATCGGTACTTTGGTATCTTTCATACCGCGAAGGGCGCCAGCGCTATTGATCTGCAATCCATCTGAAAACTGAAATATTGCTGCTAAAAAGATTAAACTCGCTGCAATATTGATCAGTTCAGGGTTGTCAGTATAAAAGCCAACGAAATCATGTCTAAAGAGTAGCATTAGTGCGACTGATAGGGCTTGGAAAAACACGCTAAGTCCTATCCCACAAAAGCCCGCAAGTCGCATTTGACGAAAATCTTGCTTCCCTCGCCAAAAACCAACCCGTGCCGTTATTGCAACGGACAGTCCTAGTGGCACCATAAAGGCCACAGTCGCGATGTTCATGGCTATTTGATGGGCGCCGGTTAAGTCAACGCCATAGCGAGCGACCATAATGCCGATGACCCCAAATAAACCGACTTCCATTAACATGCCGACGGCTATAGGGGTGCCAATGGAAAAGTATTCTTTAATTAAACTGACTTTTGGCCAATGAATGTTCTTAAAAATCCCTAAATGTTCATAGCGTTGATTTTTGTATGTGTAAATCAACAAAAAGAGAAAAAGTAAGGTCCAGACAAGACTGGTTGCATAGCCAACGCCTACCGCTCCCATTGCCGGTAAACCAAGCCCACCGTAAATAAACCAAGTATTAAATAAAATATTAAAAGGAATCACCAAGAATGAGCAAATCATGATGGCTTTGGTTGAAAAAAGCCCTTCGTTCGATGCTCTGAGCGCTAGGAACAAGAAAGCAGGGAGCGTGCCCCAGCTCATTGCTGAAAGATAGTCAGCGGTTAGTCCTGCTATATCAGGAGTGACGCCCATTAATAGCAATGGTGCTTCCATGTTTCGTAAAAGAAAGAAGGCTACAACAGCAAAAGCGACTGCTATAAATGCACCCATTTGGAAGGTTTTGCCGATTTGCTTGAACTGACCCTGGCCATTGAAGTGTGAAACCATAGGGTTTAGCGCGAAACTTAATCCTAGGTATAAGGCGAAAATGATCATGAAAGTATTCGCGCCCGTACCCACGGCAGCCAGCGCATGTTTGCTGTAATTACCCGCCATAAGCGTATCAACGACGCCTAGCGTCATCTGAGCTAATTGCGCAAGAATTGCAGGTATCGCCACTTTGATCAGTGCGCTACTTTCTTCACCAATTTGGCGTAATGAATGTTTTTCCATGGCTTTGGTCTTGGTACTGTTAGCTGTCAGGGCTACTTAAAGTTAGCGCACCTAACGCGATTCCGTGTGTCAGGAACTCGCCTAATGGCAGGCGGGGAAGCTCAGACAAGTCTTCTGGTGTCAGCCTATGTTTTTGGTTCAACGTTTGGATGGCTTGTTCCAGACCTTTCGGAAACTGGAAATAAACACCATTGATGAATGTTAATAAGGCTTGCTCATGTTCAAAGTAAGCAATTCGAGCTAATAAATTTAACTCAACGCCTTCAGTTAAGGCGATCTCTGACAGTTCTTGAGACTTGGGTAAATTAACCGGTTCAAGAACTTCAGGATATTTTAGCTCGGTAACGGTTTTGCCGGCGGCAATAAGTAGCTCTCTCCGGTTTAACAGGTGCTGAAGTTCATCAAGCGCCCAGTCAGGCATTTCTGAGTGTAACGCTCCAAAAGCATGGTACTTTTTCAGCTTGCCATTGTCTTGCCATAAGCTATCAAACTCAAGAGATGCAGAGCTCAGCACTGAATCAAGAATTGAACCAATATTAGGCGCTCTAAAACCAATGGAGTAGGTAATACTATTATCCACTGAAACGCCCCAATGCGGAGTATTAGGTGGGATATACAATACATCGCCTGGGTTGACGATAACGTCCATGGTCGCTTCAAAAGGCGCAACCTGTGCGATCTGAGGATGAGGATTTAGGGTGCTGACTTTTTGATCTTTAAAGCCAACGCGCCAACGTCTTTGGCCTTGGCCTTGGACTAAAAATACATCGTACTTATCAAGGTGTGGCCCGACACCGCCATTAGCTGTTGCAAAGGACACCATAATGTCATCTAGGCGCCAGCGTGGTAAAAAATTACAGGCTTTGGTCAATGTTTGAAGCGGGGGGTGGAAATAGTCTAGAGACTGCAACAGCAGGGTCCAGTTTTCCTCTCCTAACTCTTCAAAAGCAGTCTCCTCTAGCGGCCCATGAGATAGCTGCCAGCGTTGCTGCTGGGAGTTGTGTTGAATGAGTCGTGACTCAATATCATCATCTAAACTGTAACCCGCTAACTCTTCTGGAGTAATAAGCGCAGGATCACCAGAAAAACCACCACGGATAAGTAGAGGTTTCTTTTGCCAATAGTCCGAAAGAAACTCTTCCGGACTAATATCGCCTAACATGTTAGATTGGATTTGAGCCATAATCTTTTGATTTATATAAGGTTTAAATCGACTTTGCTTGCTCGATTGCGTTACCGATATAAGTAGCTGGAGTTAACTTTTTCAAGCGATCCTTTTCGTCTTGTGGCAGCTCTAAACTTTCAATAAAGGCTTTTAAGTCTTCCTGAGTAACGCGTTTTCCGCGAGTTAGCTCTTTCAGTTTCTCGTAAGGATTCGGGATCGCGTAGCGGCGCATAACGGTTTGAATAGGTTCAGCAAGAAGCTCCCAGTTCGAATTCAGCTCATCGAGTAAAGACTGCTCGTTAACTTCTAGTTTTGAAATGCCTTTTAAAGTCGCTTGGTAGGCGATAACGCTGTGAGCAAAACCAACACCAAGTACACGCTGTACTGTAGAGTCAGATAGGTCACGCTGCCAGCGAGAAATAGGAAGTTTCATGGCCAAGTGGTCAAATAATGCGTTAGCAATCCCTAAATTACCTTCAGAGTTCTCGAAGTCGATAGGGTTAACTTTGTGCGGCATGGTTGATGAGCCAATTTCACCAGCAATGGTTTTCTGTTTAAAGTGACCCAACGCGATATAACCCCATACATCACGATCGAAGTCGATGATGATAGTGTTGTAACGTGCAATGGCATCAAACAACTCTGCCATGTAGTCATGTGGCTCGATTTGGGTGGTGTACGCGTTCCACGTCAAACCAAGAGAGGTCACGAACTTTTCTGCAAAGCTCTGCCAGTCAAACTCTGGGTATGCAGAAAGGTGTGCATTGTAGTTACCTACAGCGCCATTAATCTTGCCTAAAACTTCTTGGCCTTCGATTTGCTTGAGTTGACGTTCGAGACGGTAAACCACGTTGGCCATTTCTTTGCCCATGGTAGATGGAGAGGCCGGCTGACCATGTGTTCGCGCCATCATCGGAATCTCAACAAACTGCCCAGCTAGGTCACGGATAGAGTTTGCCACTTGCTTTTGATAATCAATTAAGGTTTCGGTACCTTCTTTTAGCATCAAAGCGTATGACAGATTGTTGATGTCTTCTGAAGTGCAAGCGAAGTGAATGAATTCACTAACTTTGGCAACTTCTTCATTGCCTTCAACCTGTTCTTTAAGGAAGTATTCGACGGCTTTTACGTCGTGATTGGTCGTGCGCTCGATGTCTTTAATACGCGCGGCATCATCTTCTGAGAAGTTAGCCACGATATTATCGAGTAACTCATTGGCTTGTGCTGAGAACTCAGGAACTTCTTTAATTTCAGAAGCTTGAGACAGTGCTTGTAGCCAGCGAACTTCGACCGTAACACGGTATTTAAGAAGGCCGTACTCACTGAATATTGGGCGTAAGTCGGTAGCTTTAGAGCCGTAGCGACCATCAACAGGAGAAATTGCAGTTAAAGCGGAAAGTTGCATCGTTATACCTTATCCGTAAAAGCTAAAGTTAATCAATTGTTTGAAGGGGCCGATCATACCTTAACTGCTTACTTTTAGCACCTTTTGTCACAATAAAAGTATTCATGCAACGCATAACAAAAACCAGTCGAAACTGGCTTTTAGAGAGGCGCGTAAGGTTAAATCTTATTGATGAATATTCAACACATCGAGAATCACTCGAGTACTTTGCATGACCCTAATGATTTTTCCTTCTAGCTTTATGATTTTACTATCAGCAGGGCCAGTAGGCAGGTTTTCCTGCAATCCAGCTGGAATTTCGCGACCATGCTCATAAATATCTATTGGAAGTGCTTTTCCACGCTGAATGCTCATTTGCCAATCAGGTGGTAACTTCCCAGTTCTCTGAGGTTTCTTTTGTATGCTTTTGGGGATTACTGTTCTACCAGAGTCGTAGCGATGTCTGTAGTAATAGTCTTGAATGAGGTCGCGTTCTTCTGTGGTAAATGTATGATCTGGCTTTGTTTCGCTCATAGACGCAGACTTGTTTGTAGGCTTAGCTTCTTCATTTGTCATCGCATGTGCTAAAGGGCTGCTGATAGTCAGTAGTCCGGCAATGCAGATAGTTTTTAATAGCGGATACTTCATATACTTTATTCCAGATAGCTATTGAGACATCAACTTATCTTATTATTGAGGAGCTTAATAGGGTCTTAATAAGTAGTGCCTCACATTCGTCTTAGGCTGTGTTATAATCAGCCGCCGATTTTCGGAGGAAGTGGCTTTGAAGTGCTTAAAATTTGCACAAAAGTGGCTAAAATGCCTTAATTGATAGCTAAAGGCGGCTAAATGCACTTCTTCTGTAACAGATTGAATTTGCCAATATGAGGAAACTAGCGTGTTAGAAGCATACAGAAAACATGTAGCAGAACGTGCTGAGCAAGGTATTCCACCTTTGCCTTTGAGCGCCGAGCAAGTAAATGAGCTTGTTGAGTTATTGAAAAATCCACCAGCTGGTGAAGAAGAGTTCTTGGTTGAACTATTAACTGACCGAGTACCTCCTGGTGTTGATGAAGCTGCTTATGTGAAAGCTGGCTTCTTGGCTGCGATAGCGAAAGGTGAAGCTGAGTCTCCACTTGTGAATAAAGAGCACGCAGTAAAGCTTCTTGGCACAATGCTTGGTGGTTATAACATCGCCACGCTGGTTGAGTTGCTAGATAATAAAGAATTGAGCTTATTGGCTGGTGAAAAGCTTAAAGATACTTTGTTAATGTTTGATGCATTCCACGATGTGGCTGAAAAAGCCGACGCTGGAAATGAAGTAGCAAAAGACGTGATTAAGTCATGGGCTGAAGGTGAGTGGTTCACTAAAAAGCCAAAAATTGATGAGAAAATCACGTTAACCGTATTTAAGGTGCCCGGCGAGACGAATACTGATGATTTGTCGCCTGCGCAAGACGCATGGTCACGCCCTGATATTCCTTTGCACTCGTTAGCAATGTTGAAGAACTCTCGTGAAGGTATTGATGCTGATAAAGAAGGTGAAATTGGCCCTATCAGCACAATCGAGAAGCTTGAAGAAAAAGGTCACCCAATCGTTTACGTTGGTGACGTTGTGGGTACAGGCTCTTCGCGTAAATCCGCGACTAACTCAGTATTGTGGTTGATGGGTAATGATATTCCTCATGTACCTAACAAACGTGCTGGTGGTTTCTGTTTTGGTAATAATATTGCTCCAATTTTCTATAACACCATGAAAGATGCTGGTGCAATGCCAGTTGAGCTTGATGTGTCGAAGATGGAGATGGGCGACGTTATCGATTTTTACCCGTATGAAGGTAAAGTGACTAAAAACGGCGACGTTATTGCTGAATTCGAATACGGCAGTAAAGTAATTTTCGATGAAGTCCAAGCAGGTGGTCGTATTCCTCTTATCATCGGTCGTGGCTTAACTGAGCGCGCTCGTGAATACTTAGGTTTGGAAGCAACGGACCTATTCCGCAACGCGGAAGAAGTAACGGATTCAGGTAAAGGTTTTACATTAGCACAAAAAATGGTTGGCCGAGCTTGTGGTCTTGAAGGCGTTCGTGCTGGTCAGTATTGTGTACCAAAAATGACGACAGTAGGTTCGCAAGATACAACAGGACCTATGACTCGTGACGAGTTAAAAGATTTGGCTTGCTTAGGTTTCTCTGCAGATTTAGTGATGCAGTCATTCTGTCACACAGCGGCTTATCCAAAGCCTGTGGATGTGGGCACCCAGCACACACTTCCTGATTTCATCATGAACCGTGGCGGTGTTTCGCTGCGTCCAGGCGACGGTATTATCCATAGCTGGTTAAACCGTATGCTGCTACCTGATACTGTCGGTACAGGTGGTGATTCGCATACACGCTTCCCGTTAGGTATTTCTTTCCCAGCAGGTTCTGGTTTAGTTGCTTTCGCTGCAGCGACGGGCGTTATGCCACTTGATATGCCTGAATCTGTATTGGTACGTTTCAAAGGTAAACGTCAGCCAGGTATTACATTACGTGATTTAGTTCATGCGATTCCTTATCAAGCGATTCAAGATGGTCATTTAACGGTTGAGAAAGCGGGTAAGAAGAACATTTTCTCTGGCCGTATCCTTGAGATTGAAGGTCTAGAAGACTTAACCGCTGAGCAAGCATTTGAGCTTTCTGATGCGTCTGCTGAACGTTCTGCTGCTGGTTGTACGATTAAGCTGAGCGATGAATCAGTTGCTGAATACCTTGAGTCAAACATTGTGTTATTGAAGTGGATGATCTCAAACGGTTACGGCGATGAGCGTACGCTTGCACGCCGTATCGAGAAAATGCAAGAGTGGTTGGATAATCCAAGCTTGTTATCAGCGGATGCGGATGCAGAGTACACTGAAGTTATCGAAATCGACATGGATAACTTAAAAGAACCTGTGCTTTGTGCGCCAAACGATCCAGATGATGCGCGTTTATTGAGTGAAGTCGCTGGCGACAAGATTGATGAAGTATTCATCGGTTCTTGTATGACTAATATTGGTCACTTCCGTGCGGCTGCGAAATTACTTGAAGATATTGAAGCCGGTACTTTACAGACACGTCTGTGGATTGCGCCGCCGACTAAGATGGATGAGCATCAGTTGATGGAAGAAGGGCATTACAATACTTTCGGCCGCTCAGGTGCACGTTTGGAAATGCCGGGCTGTTCACTGTGCATGGGTAACCAAGCACGTGTTGCTCCTAAGTCTACCGTGGTTTCTACCTCAACACGTAACTTCCCGAACCGCTTAGGTCAGGGTGCAAACGTTTATTTGGCTTCAGCCGAGTTAGCTTCTGTTGCAGCCGTTATGGGCAAGTTACCGACAGTAGAAGAGTACATGGAGTACGCTAATAAGATTGACTCTATGGCTGAGGATATCTACGTTTATATGAACTTCCATCAGATGGAAGAGTATAAGCAGCAAGCAAACAAGGTCACTATTCCAGTCAGTAATCAAGTTACTGTTGGTGCTTAGTCGCTATTGTTTGTAGATGTGTAAAGAAAAAAGCCCGCTTTATTAGCGGGCTTTTTTTATTAGAGAGAGATATTATTTATTGTTGGAGCGTTTTGAGTAGTGCTCAAGATGAACCACCTTGGTATTTTTGGTTACCGATTTATGGAGCTTACCGAAATACCTTTCCTCAATTTGCTCTAGAGCAATTGGTGGATCAAAGTAAAAACCTTGGAAGAGGCTGCAATGCTCCTTAATCAAGTAATCAAGCTGCTCTTTGGTTTCTACGCCTTCTGCAATGACTTCCAAGCCCATATCAAGACTCATTCCAATAACTGTTCGAATAATGGTCTCACTATCAGGATCACCGGGAATATCTTTAACAAACGAACGATCGATTTTAAGCTTATCGAGTGGCAATTTCTTCAAGTAAGTTAGTGAAGAGTAACCCGTACCAAAATCATCAATAGACAGTTTTACGCCCAGTTTTTTTAATTCGTTAAGGACATCGACAGAGACTCTAGCCTCATGCAATAAGACGGTTTCTGTGACTTCTAATTCAAGCAGATGAGGAGGGATTTTTGTCTGTTCAAGGAGCTTTTTAATAAAGTTAACCAGATCGGAGTTTCGTATCTGAACAGCTGATAGGTTAACCGTGATAAAAGGGGAGTGGCCATGTTGTTCGAGCCAATGCTTAATTTGGTAGCAAACCTGCTTTAAGACCCACTCGCCAATCGGAATAATTAAATGATTCTCTTCTGCAATAGGTATAAATTCAGCAGGAGAGATAATACCTTCAGTGGGATGGCTCCAGCGCAATAAAGCTTCAGCGCCAATAAATTTATTGCCGTCTTGTGTAATTTGGGGCTGATACCTAATAATAAAGCGTGATTCGGCTAAAGCCTTGCGTAATTCTTTTTCAAGCACATGCTTTCTAACGACGGCTTTTTCCATGGCTTTTTTAAATACAGCATATCGATTACGGCCCATTGACTTTGCATAATACATGGCGGTATCGGCACGTTGAATTATGGCCTCCTCATTTTCTGCATCTCTGGGATATATAACGACCCCAATACTTGCGGTGGAGAATAACTTGTTTCCGCTAACGTTGTATTCTTGCGCCAAAGTGAAGTTAACTTTTTCAGCAATTCTGCAAGCGACTTGTTCGGCCTTATCTGGATCGCCGGATAGTTGATTAAGTTGCACAATAAATTCATCGCCACCTAAACGAGACACTGTATCACCGTCTCTTACAATCGTTTGCAGGCGCTCTGCGACTTCTTGGAGTAGAGTATCGCCAGCTATGTGGCCCAGTGAGTCATTGATGGTTTTAAAGTAATCTAGATCAATGAAAAGAACGGCACCGCTATGTCCATAACGTTTAGTTAACGCTAGCGATTGGTGGATACGATCGTTGAGAAGTAGACGATTGGGAAGCTCTGTTAATGAATCATGCTGAGCCATATGTTGTATTTGGCGTTCGTACTCTTTCGATTCTGTAATGTCGACACCAACCGTCACTATAGAAGGAATACGACTATAGCGGGTGATAAAGGGGACCTTGGAAATGTTTAACGTTGCTTTATGACCATCAATATTAAAGGTATCTATTTCCTTTTGTATGGCATGAGCATCTTTGCGTAAAAGTAGGGCTTCGTCTTCAAAGAGATTGCTTGAGTTAGGGTGGCGTTCAATTAAGTCTTTTTGATAACAACCCTCGATTTCTGACATAGGAATCCCAAAAAAGTTAGCCGCATATCGGTTAGCTAAAATTAATTTACCGTTAGCATTTGTTGCAAAAATCATATGTGGAACAAGATTGATTATTTGTCGAATTTTGTCACTCTGATCTTCGAGGTCTTGGGTTTGTTTCTTGACTTGTCTTTTTAGCAGAATCGCGACTAGCGCGGCAAATATCAGTAAGCTAAGGACAAACAATAAAGTGTAAATTAGCCAGTTTGGAAATGCAGATCTCTCTTCTATGATTCCTTTCAAGTATTTGTCTTTAAGTTGATAATAAGGAGAGCTTCCATCAAAGCGCCAAAGTTTTGTATAACGATCTATTGTCGCTAGAACATTAGTGTTAGTGTTTTTCGCAGTGGCAAAGAGGACTTTTCTTGGCTCAAAAACGATAGGTGTTCTTTTTACATAAGGATTGTTATGAGTATAACTAACTAAATTACTGGTGACGGCGGCGGCTACGTTTTGGTTTTCGATAGCACTCAGAGCTTCTTTATAAGTTTGAACCTCAACAAAGTTGCATTCTATATCGAACAAGTCGCATAAGTTTTTTAGTTTTAGGCCGTAAACTTCATTTTTTATCACGGCAATTTTTTGACCTGACAAGCTAATGATGTTTTCAGGGGCTTCTGCATCGACATGGACATAGACCTGCCCCCAACCGGTAAGAATGCCTTCTTCATTGTAATCAAGGTATTCGGCTCGATCTTCAGAGTAGGCAATAAAAGGGATTAGGTCAAGTTCGTGATTGAGGGTTTTAGGGATGACTTCTGGCCAGTTGAGCTTGACCCACTCTATGTTCCAACCTTCTTGAGCAGCCATGGTTTCTAAGAGCTCAACCATAAAACCGGCGTTGGTTCCATCTTGCTCGACAATCATGATTGGAGGAGCGTTAAACATAGCAACTCTTAAGGAGCGTTTCGGCTCCTTACTTAAATCGCTAGCCAATGCGTCAAGCGTTAGTAAGTTACTTACAGACAGTAATAATATTAACGCAAGGGTCTTGAAGTATGTTTTCTGCAAATTTTACCCCTTTATGACATTTACCTTATTATTTTTTCTAATGCTTGGCAATAAGTTATTAGTGAGGGTAGTTGCTCCCGGGGTTGGAGCTTAGCCACTTTCTGGCTTGTAATTCTGTGGCAAAAACGCCAATCGGGTAGTGAGATTTTACGAGTTTGGATGATCTCTGAGAACGGTATATAAATAATTGCTCTAAATAATGTCGTTCCAACACAGACATGTTGCCTTTGCCTAGAACAAAGGCAACAGCGTCATATGACTGCTGATGCTCTATTGATTGAAGATATTCGTTACAGTCTTGGTCAAGCTCTGCAATACCATCTAGCTGGATCAGTAACTGCGGCAGGCGGCTATGGTACCGATGATAGTTTTCTTGTAATAAGTTGTCTTGGTGTTGTAGTAACTCTGTGTTCAGGACAACATTATACGGATAGTTTACAAGGATTAAGTTATCACTTATGTCTTGAATACTAATCGTCTGCAGTTTCCTTTGCCTTAGCGTATGTGAACGGACTGGTAATCGTTGCTTATCCATTTGCAGAACCTCTCTGTGCGGTAACGACGAATCGAGGTTATTATAGACAACAACTGGTCAGATGATTGTTATATTGTTTAAAATGTATACAAATGGAGCAGCTCGGAAGCTGCTCTATTAACTGTGATATTGTAGGATTTGTTAAATCATTAACTTATCGAACAATCTTCATTTCTTTAATGAGGTTATCGGCATTATCGATATGCTCCATGACCCACAGCATATAAGCACTGCTGACATGAATCGAACGATTTAAGTTTGGATTATAATCCCAATCGCCAATAATTGACTCATAAACACCATCAAACAATAGCCCCACAAATTCGGCATTAGCGTTCATCGTTGGTGAACCAGAGTTACCGCCTGTGGTATCAACAGTACTTAAGAAGTTAACCTGGACACTGTTCAGTGCTGAGTCTTCATATTCACCGTACTGCTTTGCCTTGATGAGCTCTAGCTGTTTTTGAGGCGAGTTAAAAGGCTCTTCACCAGTGTGTTTAGCTGAAAGACCTTCCAGTGTCGTAAAAGGGGTAGCCTTTAAGCCATCTTGTGGAGAATACCCTTTAACATTGCCGTAAGTTACACGAAGCGTGCTATTGGCATCAGCATAAACCGCTTTGTCTTGTGATTCATAGTAGTCAATGATGGCTGCCATATATTGAGGGCGAAGCTTCTTGAATTTGCCTGATTGCTCTTTATCTTCAAGCTCTTTCTTATGCTTTTCATAATAAGTCGCTACGGCCAATTCGATAAAAGGATCATCAGAATTTCTGAATTCTTCAACAGACTTGCCAACCCAATTCAAACGAACGTCTTGGTCGGTCAGCTTAGTTTCAGCGAACATGCTCTCAACTTTTGCATTGAATGCTGTTGCATCAAATGCGCCATCGATTCCCATGTATTTATCATAGCTTTTGACTCGGTCTTCAACCGGTAATTTAGCGTATTCAGCGACAAAGTGCTTATAAAGCGCTTTTTCTACAGCTGCGTCCCAGCGACGGTTCATACGCTTTAAGCCTTCTTTGATACGCGTAATATCACGTTCTTGGTAACCAGGCTCACGCTCTGCGTCGGGCTTTTCACTTTCAATAGCAAGACGGTACAGCTGGGCTGCTGTTCCTGAGAGAGTATCGCGGTTCATGCCCCATTTTTTTAACTCAACCGCTTGGTCTTTAAGGTCTTCTTTAATTAAAGCATCAAGCTGCGCTAGAGCATCGCCGTGCTTTTCTTTCATTTCAGGGTTATCTAAAAGCCATGCTTCTAGGTCAGCTTCAAGCTTTTGACGGCGTTCTAATAAATCACCTTTACCGTAGCTTTTGATCATGCTGCCCCAGTTCTTCTCGGCATTATTTAAACCTGCTAGTGTGCTTGCGTATTTCACGCGCGCGTCGCTACCTTCTGGTGCATTCTCTTTAATGATGTCAATGTACTTATGAAGAATGGTGCGGAAAGTAGGGTAGCGCCATTCGAACTGGTTCTTGACTTCTGCGCTGGTGCGATAGCGATTTGTGCGACCCGGATAGCCAGTAACCATCACGAAATCACCTTTAGCAACACCGCTCGCATTTACTTTTAAAAAGTGCTCAGGTTCGTAAGGAACATTGTCTTCAGCAAAGTCAGCAGGCTTACCGTCTTGACCTACGTAGGCGCGGTAGAAAGCGAAGTCACCAGTGTGACGAGGCCACATCCAGTTATCGACATCACCACCATACTTACCAATGTGTGACGACGGTGCATACACTAAACGAACATCACGAATTTCCATTTGCTTGATTAAGTAGTACTCAAGTCCACCATGAAAGCCATAGACATTACAGCGGTAGCCTTCTTCAGCTTCACAGTCAGCTACAAGTGATTTCTCTTTCTTCTCAACGGCTTTATAGCGGTCCATCCCAGACATCTCATCGTTGAGGCCGTCATTAATGGTGTCAGTGACATTAGTGACGTCAGTTGTCACGTAAACACGTGATCCTGGCGCTGCGGCTAACTCTTCAGAGAAATCTTTAGCTAAGAAGCCTTTTTCTAGAAGATTGTTTTCAGCAGTAGAGTTAAATTGGATACTGCCGTACGCACAGTGGTGATTTGTCGCTACTAAGCCTTTCGGCGAAAGGAAAGATGCAGTACAGCCACCTAGACTAATTACCGCGCCCATTGGGAATTCGGTTAATTTGCTCAAATCTTCTGGATCAATCTTTAAACCAGCATCTTCAAGCTGATCTTCAATTAAAGGTAGCTGGTTTGGTTGCCACATACCTTCATCCGCCATCAATGGCGAAGCTGCAGTCGCTACAGAAAGCGCTGCAACCGTAAGTAACTTCTTCATGGAGTAGTCCCCTGATATTGTCATTTTGAGTTATTGCAGCCAACAATATAAAGGGATCGAAGACAATTTCCAGTAGGGTTGAGTAGTAAAATGTAAATAAGTGTTGCAGGGTTAGAAATAGGTTGGGAGGTTTATTAGGAGGTGTGTTGAAGGAGTAATCTGAAGAGTGGCGGTGTGACGAGTCAAAAGTAGACAGAAGCGCTCAGCTTATAAATTAATATGAGCATTTTAGTCTGTTTTTAACAAAGTCACACCGAGTGTAGCCAGTTACATTAAACGTTCATTTCTGGAACGTTATCTGGAACAACTAAGTCACCGTCAGTTTTCTCTTGAATCTCTTCAACCGATACGCCTGGAGCACGCTCAATGAGGTGGAAGGCGCCATCTTTGATTTCCATCAAGGCTAGTTCGGTGATCACACGTTTAATGCACTGTGCGCCCGTTAGCGGTAACGTACACTCTTTAAGAATCTTAGATTGTCCGTGCTTATTGGCGTGAGTCATAGTAACAATGATGTTTTCTGCGCCAGCCACTAAGTCCATCGCGCCGCCCATACCTTTAACCAATTTTCCAGGAATCATCCACGAAGCGATGTTACCTTGTTGGTCAACTTCAAAAGCGCCTAAAACGGTAAGATCTACGTGTCCGCCACGAATCATAGCGAAGCTTTCAGCTGATGAGAAAAATGCTGCGCCCGTTGCGGCTGTAACCGTTTGTTTACCCGCGTTGATTAAGTCTGGGTCAATCGTTTCTTCAGTTGGGAACTCGCCCATGCCGAGTAAACCGTTCTCAGACTGCATCATTACTTCGACGCCTTTAGGAACATAGTTAGCGACGAGGGTAGGGATGCCGATTCCTAAGTTTACATAGAAACCGTCTTCAAGTTCTTGCGCCACTCGCATGGCGATTTGTTCACGTGATAGTGCCATGATTGCGCTCCTTATGCTTTAACTGTGCGTTGTTCGATGCGTTTTTCAAAGTTATTGCCTTTGATCACGCGCTGAACGTAAATACCAGGAGTATGGATATAGTTAGGATCTAACTCGCCTGGCTCAACAATTTCTTCGACTTCAGCAACAGTGATTTTACCAGCTGTCGCCATCATTGGGTTAAAGTTCATCGCTGTCTTGTTAAAGATTAAGTTACCCATAGTGTCGGCTTTCCATGCTTTAACTAAAGCAAAGTCAGCAGTTAACGAAGGCTCCAGAACATAATCACGACCATCAATATTGCGTGTCTCTTTGCCTTCGGCAACTTTAGTGCCGAAACCTGTTGCCGTGAAGAAAGCAGGGATACCAGCGCCGCCAGCTCGAATTTTTTCTGCCAAAGTACCTTGTGGCGTTAGAATCACTTCCATCTCGCCAGATAGCAATAGTTTTTCAAACAATTCGTTCTCACCAACGTAAGAGCCGATCATAGTGCTGATTTGGCGCTTCTCTAACCATTTGCCTAAACCAAAACCGTCAACGCCTGCGTTGTTCGAGATAGCAGTAAGACCTTTACAGCCTAATTTATTAACTTGCTCAATAAGACCTTCTGGAATACCACAAAGGCCAAAACCGCCTACCATGACGGTCATATCATCTTTGAAACCTTCTAAGGCTTCTTCGTAACTATTTACGACTTTATTAAAACCTGACATTTTAATTCCTCGTCATATTTTAAGAGTATTTTTTACCTGTTTACTGTTGCTGTTTGCAACTATCTTTTAGCCAAAACAGCATTCGCTACGCGCGATACAGGTTTACGTCCTAGTTGATCAGAAATATAAACGCCTGCATCAACTAGCTTATCTAAATCAATTCCTGTCTTAATACCAAGACCATTTAGCATGTAGACCACGTCCTCAGTCGCCACGTTGCCTGTAGCACCTGGTGCGTATGGGCATCCACCGAGACCAGCCACGGAGCTGTCTATGGTTGAGACGCCAAGCTCTAAGCAAGCATATAGATTTGCTAGCGCTTGTCCATAGGTATCGTGGAAATGGCATGCTAATTTGTCCACTGGTACAACCTTAGACACGGCTTCTATCATGGCCTTGGCTTTTGCTGGAGTACCGACACCGATAGTGTCGCCCAGCGATATTTCATAGCAGCCTAAGTCATAAAGGTCTTTAGCGACTTTGGCGACTTGCTCTGGTGCAATCTCACCATCGAAAGGGCAGCCGAGTACACAGGACACATAGCCGCGAACTTTGATGCCGTTTTCTTTAGCCGCTTCCATCACTGGCTTAAAGCGCTCGATAGACTCAGCGATAGAGCAGTTGATGTTCTTTTGCGAAAAGCCTTCTGAAGCTGCGGCAAATACTGCCACTTCCTCAGCATTACCCGCTAAAGCACCTTCGAAACCTTTAGTGTTGGGCGTCAACACAGGGAAAGTAACTTCTGGATGAGCTTCTTTCAAAGGTTTCAGAGCTTGCATCATCTCGTGGTGATCCGCCATCTGCGGCACCCACTTAGGAGAAACGAATGCTGTCGCTTCAATATCCTTCTCACCCGCGTCGATTAAGCGCTTAATCAACTCAACTTTAACCTCGGTCGAGACAGGTTGCTTTTCATTTTGCAAACCATCACGAGGGCCCATTTCAACAATGCGCACCTCGTTTGGTAAATGTTCTATGTGGTCGTCTACTAGAACCATTAAGCTTCTCCAGTATTAGTCTGTTGCATCAAGAATCAACAACTCAGCACCATCATTGACTAAATCGCCAGCGTTGTATAAGACTTCCGCGACAGTTCCTGCTGTTGGTGCATTAATCGTATGCTCCATCTTCATTGCTTCGAGGATAATCAATGGCTGACCGGCTTCAACGCTGTCGCCTTCCGCGACTTTAACTTCGATAACCGTACCTGGCATTGGCGCTGTTAAGCTACCGCCAGCATCTTCAGAATCACCGTCCAGACCACGCTCAACTTTTTCGAGCATCTGGTAGTTGCCGTTGACGAAAATATGCAAACTTTTACCATCGTCTACTACTCTCGCATTGAAACGCTTACCAGCAGCGTCCAAGCGAAGATTGTTATCGTTCAGCTCGGCTGCGTGAATTTTGATTTCTTTAGACGGTAACTCTAATAAATAGAGGTGGTCATGGGTAACGTCGCGATAATGTGTCGTCACAGAGACTTCATTAGGAATACTATCGACATAATCAATGTATTCAAACGCATGATGATTGTCGGTATTTAATCTCCAACCGCTAACCGAGTTCCATGGAGAGTACGGATCAGCGCTGTTTGCTGCCGCTTCTTCTGCTGCCTGCTGACGCTGAACTAACTGATAAACCGTCGCTGCAACAAGTGCATCTTCGTCAGATGGCGCGTCTTCAAGAATTAGCTCATCACGATAACGCTCAATAAAGTTAGTGTCTAAATCACAATCTTCGAATGCTTGGTTGTTAGCTAAAGCCGACAAAAACTCAACGTTAGTGGTTAAGCCGACTACTTGGTATTGCGCTAAGGCACCACGAAGGCGGGCGAGGGCAGCGTTACGATCATGATCCCATACGATTAACTTAGCAATCATTGGATCATAGTGTACTGACACTGTGTCGCCTTGGCGTACGCCAGTATCGATACGAATGTGCTCGCTTTCTTCTGGAGTGCTTAAATGCAGTAATGAACCGGTTGCAGGCAAGAAGTCCTGACGTGGATCTTCAGCATAAATACGAACCTCAAAAGAATGTCCGTTAATGCTTAAGTCTTCCTGCTTTGCAGGCAGATTCTGACCTGAGGCTACTTTTAACTGCCACTCGACTAAATCTTGCCCTGTGACTTTTTCAGTAACAGGATGCTCTACCTGGAGACGCGTGTTCATCTCCATGAAGTAGAAAGAACCATCTTCGTCATACAAGAATTCAACCGTACCCGCGCCAACATAACCAATCGCTTGTGCCGCACGAATAGCCACTTCGCCCATCTTCTGGCGGTTCTCTTCAGCCATGCCCGGAGCCGGTGCTTCTTCGATGACTTTTTGGTGACGACGTTGCACAGAGCAGTCGCGTTCAAAAAGGTGAACCGCATTGCCGTGTTTGTCGGCGAACACTTGAATCTCAACGTGGCGCGGTTTGGTGATGTACTTTTCAACCAGAACCTTGTCATCGCCAAACGAAGCGGCAGACTCACGTTTACAGGACGCTAAGCTTGATTCAAATTCTTCGGCTTTCCAAACGATGCGCATCCCTTTACCACCGCCACCAGCTGTGGCTTTGATGATAACAGGGTAGCCAATTTCGTCAGCTTGTGATTTTAAGAAATCAGGCTCTTGGTTTTCGCCGTGATAACCTTTAACTAAAGGCACGCCTGCTTCGTCCATGATTTCTTTGGCCGCAGACTTTGAGCCCATGGCAATGATCGCGCCTTCAGGCGGTCCGATAAACTCAATGTCTGTATCAGCTAGTGCTTTCGCAAATCCAGCGTTCTCAGATAAGAAACCATAACCAGGGTGCACCGCTTGTGCGCCAGTTTGTTGCGCGGCTTTGATAATAAGCTCAGGCTTTAAGTAAGAATCTTTTGCTGGAGCAGGGCCTAAATAAATCGCTTCGTCCGCCATCGCGACGTGACGAGCATTTTTATCCGCCTCAGAATAAACCGCGACGGTGCGGATGCCTAACTTTTGCGCGGTCTGAATCACACGACAGGCGATTTCACCACGGTTTGCAATTAATATTTTAGTAAACATAGATGCTTCCTTAACTGTCGCTCTGTTCGGATGTGGATTTGGTTTTATGTGAAGAACCCACTGACCAGTCAGCAGAGCGCTTCTCTAAAAATGCGTTCAGACCTTCTTTACCTTGTTCGCTGGCGCGAATGTCAGCGATACGTTTTGCAGTCTCGTCTAAAACGTCTTGATTGATGTCTTTACCCGCAACGGCTTTGATTAAGCTTTTAGCAGCACGAACCGCTTGCGGTCCGCTCGAAAGTAGTCCTGCAATCATCGCATTCGATTTTTCAACAAGCTCTTCTTCGGCCACCACTTCGTGAACTAAGCCAAAGGCTTGTGCTTGTGGTGCCTTGAAACGCTCAGCCGTTAAAAAATAGCGTTGAGCTTGGCGCTCGCCAATCGCTTTAACCACATAAGGACTGATTACTGCTGGAATTAGGCCAAGCTTCACTTCTGATAGACAGAAGCTGGCGCGCTCAGAGGCCATGACGATGTCGCAACAAGCGACTAAACCGACGCCGCCACCAAACGCTGCACCCTGAACGACAGCTACCGTCGGTTTGCTCAAGTTATAAATGGTGTGCATTAATTCAGCTAAGCCTTGGGAGTCTTTGTAGTTCTCGTCCCAAGTATAGTCTGCCATGCGGCGCATCCAGTTTAAGTCAGCGCCAGCGGAAAAACTTTTGCCTTCGGCTTCTAACACCACAACTTCAACGCTTGGATTCGCATCCATACGGCGGAAAGCCTGAGTTAAGTCGGCAATCAACTGATCATCAAAAGCGTTGTGAATCTCGCCACGAGTCATGGTGATACGCCCAACGCCACGGCCTTCGGAGCCGATGTCTTTGGTATCAATAGTAATGTTAAGTGCTTCAGTCATATCGTTACTCATATCCAGTGATTCACCTTACATTCTAAAGACGCCGAATTTAGTCTCTTCAGCTTCTTTATTCATTGCAACAGAAAGGCCTAAACCTAATACCATGCGCGTATCGGCTGGATCGATGATGCCATCGTCCCACAAGCGTGCGCTTGAGTAATAAGGATGACCTTGCTTTTCGTATTGATCTTCAATCGGCTTCTTGAACGCTTTCTCTTCGTCTTCTGACCACATTTCTTCGCCACGACGCTCGAAATTGTCGCGCTTAATTTGTGCCAGAACGTTAGCTGCTTGTTCACCGCCCATCACAGAAATACGTGAGTTCGGCCACATCCACAAGAATTTAGGGCTGTAAGCGCGACCACACATACCGTAGTTACCGGCGCCGAAACTTCCGCCCACGATAACTGTGAACTTAGGTACTTTGGCACAAGCAACAGCCGTCACCATTTTCGCACCATGCTTGGCGATACCTTCGTTTTCATACTTACGACCGACCATGAAGCCAGTAATGTTTTGTAAGAAAACCAGTGGAATACCACGTTGCGAGCATAACTCAATAAAGTGTGCGCCTTTTTGCGCCGACTCTGAGAATAAAATACCGTTGTTGGCAACGATTCCGACGGGGTAGCCGTGAATACGTGCAAAGCCACAAATTAGAGTTGTGCCGTACATGGCTTTAAACTCATCAAGCTCTGAGCCATCAACAACGCGAGCGATGATTTCACGAATATCGAAAGGCTTACGCGGATCTTTGTTGATCACGCCGTAAAGTTCTTCAGCAGGGTACAAAGGCTCGACAGGTTTTTTTACCGTAACGAAAGGTTCTTTCTTACGATTTAAATTGGTGACGACTTGGCGTGCTAATTTCAGAGCATGCTCATCATTCAAAGCATAATGATCGGTAACGCCAGAGTTTTTACAGTGAACGTCTGCGCCACCTAAATCTTCGCTCGATACCACTTCGCCCGTCGCTGCTTTAACCAGAGGAGGGCCGCCCAAGAAAATGGTGCCTTGTTCTTTAACGATGATAGATTCATCAGCCATGGCAGGAACGTAAGCGCCGCCAGCCGTACAAGAACCCATTACTACTGCGATTTGTGGGATGCCTTTGGCTGACATATTCGCTTGGTTGTAGAAGATACGACCGAAGTGATCTTTGTCTGGGAATACTTCGTCTTGCTGTGGTAAGTTTGCGCCGCCTGAGTCTACTAAGTAGATACAAGGCAGGTTGTTTTCTTCGGCGATTTCTTGTGCTCGCAAATGTTTTTTAATCGTTTCAGGGAAATAAGTACCGCCTTTAACGGTGGCATCATTCGCCACGATCATGCACTCAACGCCAGACACGCGGCCAATACCAGCGATTAAGCCTGCTGCTGGAACCTTGTTGTCGTACATGTCCCATGCTGCCATTTGTGAGATTTCTAACAAAGGCGAACCGACGTCTAATAATTTTCGGACACGATCACGAGGTAATAGTTTGCCACGCGAAAGGTGCTTTTCTTGATACTTAGGGCCACCACCTTGAGTGATGTACTCCATCTTGTCGCGCAAGTCATCGACTAAAGCGCTCATGGCTTCAGAGTTTTCGATAAATGATGCGCTACGCGAATTAATCGAAGATTTAATTACTGGCATATTGAATCCTTAGCTTTTAATCGGAGCTAATTGCACGCGCGATGACCATTTTCTGAACTTCGCTCGTACCTTCATAAATTTGTGCAATGCGAACGTCACGATATATACGTTCAACAGGGTAGTCCTTAAGATAGCCGTAACCACCTAATACTTGTATTGCTTCGGAGCAGACTTTTTCCGCGACTTCTGAAGCGAAAAGCTTCGCCATACAAGCTTCTTTCAAACAAGGTTTTTCAGCGTCACGAAGTTGTGCGGCGTTGAGAACCATATTACGCGCTGCTTCAACTTGGGTTGCCATTTCGGCCAGTTTGAACTGGACTGCCTGATGTTTAAAAATAGGTTTACCAAAAGAGGTTCTGTCTTTGGAATACTCAAGCGCGTATTCATAAGCGGCACGAGCCATGCCAACCGCTTGCGCTGCGATACCAATACGACCACCTTCAAGGCCAGAAAGCGCGATTTTATAGCCTTCGCCTTCTTTACCCAGTAAGTTTTTGGCTGGAATTTTGCAATCTTCAAACACAATTTGCGCCGTGTCAGAAGCGTTCTGGCCCATTTTGTCTTCAATATTGGCGACAATGTACCCGGGCGTATCGGTCGGCACGATAAAGGCACTAATGCCTTTTTTACCTGCGCTTGGATCGGTTACTGCGAAAACGATAGCAATCTGACCATTTTTGCCCGACGTAATAAATTGCTTAACGCCGTTAAGAATATAATGGTCATCTTGTTTGACGGCTTTGGTTTTCAGATCGGCAGCATCAGAACCTGCGTGTGGCTCGGTTAAACAAAAAGCACCAAGAGCTTCACCGGAAGCCATCGGCTTTAAAAACTTTTCTTTTTGCTCATCGTTACCGAAGTTCAAAATAGGCATACAGCCTACAGAGTTAGTCACCGAAATAACCGTTGAACAGGCACCGTCGCCAGCAGCGATTTCTTCTAAAACCAATGCTGCTGCAGTGTAACCAATTTCGCTGCCACCCCATTGTTCAGGGACTAACATGCCGTAAAAACCTAGCTCACCAAGGCCTTGTAAGGCTTCAGCAGGAAAGGTTTTGTTCTTGTCCCACTCTTCAGAGAAGGGAGCTATTCGTTCTTGAACATAGCCACGAGCCATGTCCTGAATCATTGTTTGTTCTTCTGTCAGAATCATAAATCCATCTCAATTTGGAAATATTATTTACTGCAAGTCATAAAATGAGAGTTTTTATTCAAGAGCGAGGCAGTTACGCGCGCAAAACCCTGAGTGCACTCTTGGGCATGATGATGTTTGAGCACGTAACTAACAAAGCTATTGGATAAAAAATCCATTTAGATTAGTTCAACTGCTAAAGCCGTCGCCTCACCACCACCAATACATAGTGATGCCACACCTTTAGACTTACCATATTTACGCAACGCTTCTAACAAAGTAACAACGATACGCGTACCAGAACAACCGATAGGATGGCCTAGTGCACATGCACCGCCGTGAACGTTGACTTTAGCGTGATCTAAATCCAGCTCTTTCATTGCTGCCATGGTGACGACGGCAAACGCTTCGTTAATTTCAAATAAATCAACGTCGTCTTTCGTCCAACCAGTTTTCTCTAGCACTTTTTCAATAGCGCCTACGGGAGCGATAGTGAACTCTGCTGGGGTACGTGCGTTGGTAGTGTGTGCATGAATTTTTGCTAATGGTTTAAGGCCACGCTTTTCCGCTTCTGATTGACGCATCATTACTACAGCCGCCGCACCATCTGAAATAGAGCTAGCGTTTGCCGCTGTTACTGTGCCGTCTTTTTTGAAAGCTGGACGTAGCGCAGGAATTTTGTCTGGACGCGCTTTTAAAGGCTGTTCGTCGGTATCAACTTCAACATCGCCTTTACGAGATTTAACGGTTACCGGCGTGATTTCATTTTTGAAAGAACCTTCTTCAATGGCCTTGTTAGCACGCGCCAACGATTCAATAGCAAAGTTGTCTTGGTCTTCACGAGTAAAACCGTACTTCTCAACCGTTTGTTCAGCGTAAACACCCATAGCTTGGCCTTCGTAGGCATCTTCCAAGCCATCAAACGCCATGTGATCAAGGGTTTTACCATGACCAAAGCGCTGTCCTGTTCTGCCTGTTGGTAATAAGTATGGTGCTAAGCTCATGCTTTCCATACCACCAGCAACCATTACCTCATTGGTGCCAGCAACTAGCAAGTCGTGTGCTAGCATGATGGTTTTCATGCCTGAGCCACAGACCTTATTCACTGTTGTGGCACCCGTTGTCTTAGGAATGCCTGCGCCTAAAGTTGCTTGACGAGCCGGTGCTTGACCTACGCCAGCAGGTAAAACACAACCCATGATAACCTCTTGAATATCTTCAGGTTTTAGCGTTGCGCGCTCTACGGCTGCTGCGATGGCGTTTGCGCCTAGTTCTGTTGACTTAACAGTTGAAAGAGAGCCGCCAAAGCCACCCATAGGCGTTCTAGCTGCGCTGACAATTACGATAGGATCCTGAGACATATAATAACCACCTTAAATTTTATTGCTGTGAAGCGAGTAGGGCAGAGCCATAAATACTCGCTCCGATAAGACATATGATGAAAACACCTTCGAAGCTATTGGCTTCATAGAAAAAAGCCTGACTTGAAGGTAGGCACGGATAAAGAACATCATCGTTATAAAAACAAGAATGAAATTACCGAGCCTTGTATTAAGTAGTTCAGTTTGAAAAAAGAAGGATAACACTGCAAAAAAGGCGAAAATCAACATTAATACAATGTTCATCGCTTGTACTGCGCCTTGATTCACTGGATGCAGTTTTGCTAGCTGTCGTTTCCAGTCAAACAAACGCCAAAACAGTCCATGAAAGACTGTTAAGGCGAGTAGCAGGATTGCACCTGCTATTAATAGTGCGTTACTCATCTAGTTTCGTTGTGTACTCTTTAACTTGTTGCTTAAGCTGTTTCGTTGAACAACTCACGCCCAATCAACATGCGACGAATCTCACTAGTACCAGCGCCGATTTCGTATAACTTAGCGTCACGAAGTAGGCGACCTGTTGGGTACTCGTTGATGTAACCGTTACCGCCTAGAATCTGAATCGCGTCTAACGCCAACTTTGTTGCGTTCTCTGCAGCGAATAAAATAGCCGCCGCAGCGTCTTTACGAGTCGTTTCGCCACGGTCACAGGCTTTAACCACTGAGTAAACGTAAGCGCGGCTTGCGTTCATGGTCGTGTACATATCAGCAACTTTGCCTTGAATAAGCTGGAAGCTGCCGATGGCTTTACCGAATTGCTTACGCTCGTGTACATAAGGAACCACAACGTCCATACAAGCGCGCATGATGCCTAGTGGGCCTGCAGAAAGAACGGCGCGTTCATAATCCAAGCCACTCATCAAGATTTTAACACCTTGGTTAACTTCGCCCATGACGTTTTCGACAGGTACTTCACAATCTTCAAATACTAATTCACACGTATTCGAACCGCGCATACCCAATTTGTCGAGTTTTTGCGCCGTACGGAAGCCTTTCATGCCTTTTTCGATGATGAAAGCTGTAATACCTTTAGAGTGCGCTTCCATATCCGTTTTGGCGTAAACCACTAATACATCAGCTTCTGGACCGTTAGTGATCCACATTTTATTACCGTTTAGAACGTAATGATCGCCTTTAAGTTCAGCTTTAAGCTTCATGCCCACCACATCAGAACCAGCGCCTGGCTCAGACATCGCCAAAGCACCGACGTGATCGCCAGAACATAGCTTTGGTAGGTATTTTTGCTTTTGTTCTTCATTACCGTTACGGCGAATCTGGTTAACGCAAAGGTTTGAGTGTGCGCCATAGCTCAGGCCGATTGAAGCACTGGCGCGGCTGATTTCTTCCATCGCCACCACGTGTTCAAGGTAACCCATGCCAGAGCCACCGTACTCTTCTTCAACAGTGATACCTAGAAGACCTAAGTCACCTAACTTTTTCCACATCTCATGGGGGAAAAGGTTGTCCTCATCCGTCTTTTCTGCGATTGGAGCAATTTCTTTCTGTGCAAAGTTGCTGACCATGTCGCGGATCATGTCAGCAGTTTCGCCTAAGTCGAAGTTAAGTGATGGATACATGTTATGTCCTCTACTAAATCTTGATAATGTTGATTATTCTGACTGATGGCTAGCAGTTAACTTTTCTTCTAGCACATCAAATTCATTAAGTAAGTATTTGATATCTTTAAGTTGTTGCTTCAAGGAATCACGGCGAACTTTGATCAACTCTAACAAACGCTCGGTTTGTTTCTGCTCGCCTTCCATGCCATAGATATCGATGATTTCTTTAATTTCAGCTAGCGAAAAGCCTAATCTTTTACCCCGCAATATCAGCTGCAAACGTACTCGATCTCGTGTGTTGTAGATGCGATGCACGCCACGACGTAGTGGGGTAATGAGCTTTTCATCTTCATAGTGACGGATAGAACGTGATGTAATCTCAAACTCTTTGGCCAAGTCACTAATGGTGTATTCGGTTTTCTCATCGCTCATGAGCATGGTTTCCTTAACAATAACCACAATATTCTAGCTTACCTTTACGCAAACGTAAACTTCGTATCAGTGTCAGTGGCCTTATAGATGACTGTTCAGATGAGTTCATATAAGACTTTATAGAGTTTGAGCCACTTTAAATGCTAAAAAACAGCAAGATACGACCTTTTTATCGAGTTCACTTTAATAGAGCCTAGTAAGCTTTTAACACGAATTTTTTATAATGATTTTGTGAACTTTTACTGCAAAACCCCCTCAAAAGGGTGTAATCTGATTAAAAGGTAAACGATTGTATTAGGTAGGTATGGCTCAAATCATCACCACACAATTACAGCTGAAGCGAAATAGTATTAACTAAAGCCGATAACTCTTAACGAGTAGTCGGCTTTTTTTATGCTTATCGTTTGCCGATCAGCAACTTAAAACAGCAAGACCATAAATCCATAACTATGTGTAAAAAGGGTATGTATCAATGAAAAGACAGAAAAGAGATAAGCTACAAAGAGCACACGCCAAAGGTTTTCATGCAGCGATGCAAGGTCAGTCAAAAGAAGTCTGCCCGCATGAAGATATAAACGCAAAAGAAGAGTGGCTTGGCGGATGGAGAGAGGGGCGCGAGGCCTTTACGCAAAATGGAATGAAAAACTACTTATAAATACTGTATAGCTACAACCAATATAATTAGCCCAGCACATGCTGGGCTTTTTGTTTTGTCATGTTTGTTGTATATTTCTGACAGCTTTAGGTGTTTATATTAAAACAATAAATAAGGACTCAGGATGAATATAAAGCATTTTCTTGCTGGATTAATAATTTTACTATTCTCAGTATCTTCACCGGCAACCTTCAAAAAAGCCACAGAGTATTACGACAGCAAGCAGTTTCAACAAGCGTTTAGTGAGTTTGAAAAGCTCGCCAAAATAGGTCATAAGCCGTCTCAATTTAACTTAGGAGTGATGTATTTAGAGGGGACCGGCACTGAACAAGACTTTATTAAGGCACATGCATGGATCAAGCTGTCGGATGAGAAAAGTCAGAAGGAAGGCAAATTCCTAGAAGAGGTAGAAGGTTATTTCAAGGAAGATAACTCAATAGAAGAAGCGTCTTTATTATACAATTCGCTCAAATCGCAATATGGTCATAACGCTATCATAAAGAGCTATAAGCCCAAACTGACCAAAGATAAAGTAGTAGAGGCTGATAAAGCCAAAACCGTTAAGACAACTAACCCAGAGTACCCGATTAGAGCTCAATATAAAGGGATTGAAGGTTGGGTTACTGTTAGTATGCAAGTGTCTCCTTCGGGATACCCTACCGATATGCGGCTTTTAGAGTCTGTCCCCGAAAAAACCTTCGATACAACAGCTCTTAAGGCTCTAAGGAAATGGAGGTTTGAGACAACTGATGATGATTTTTCTCAGGTTTATAAGTATCGGATGCAGTTTGTCTTAGGGGATGATAATTATGAAAGGTTGGGTAGTTTAAAAGAGAAAGCGGTAAAAGGTGATCCTAAATCTCAGTACTTATATGGTAAGTACGGATTTCTTGATAGTAGTGTTAATGAAAGTTTTAACCCTACTCTTTGGTACTTTGAATCTGCTAGGAACGGAGTGGTCAATGCTCAGTACGAGGTAGGTAAAAATCTCCTAGAAGGAAAAGGCTGTGAGCCAGATCTCGAAAAAGCCATATCATGGCTAACGATTTCTTCGGCAAGTGGTTATGCTCCTTCAAAGTTTGAGTTGTCAAAGTTGAGCTTTGGTAGTGGTAATACCGATAAAGGTGTTGAGTGGCTTAGAGAGGCTTTTGATACGGATGATTTGAACTTCACATACCGTCTAATTCACTACAGCTTTCAAAATGACATAAAAGATATTGAGCCAGATCTTATAATCTCAAAGCTTGATTTATTGATGGATAAGAAGATCAAAAGTCCAGTAAATGTCTATCGACATTACGCATGGGCATACGCGACAAAGGGCGAGTACGAAAAATCATTAGAATACTTAAATGAAGCTATTGAAAATTTAGAAGATCTTGGCGAAGAGACTATCCCACAGGATATGCTGGATAGACTGGCTTTTTTAGAGGCTAAAGTCAGCTAAATCCTTGCCTTTTTATGGTGGCTGAGTAAACTACAGCCACCAAATATCTACTGCGAGTGACCCCGTAAGGTCAGAAGCATCATGCAATTACAAGATTTCCATTTCAATCTTCCTGACGAGTTAATTGCTCGTTATCCTACCGAGCAGCGCTCAGCCAGTCGTTTATTGCGCTTAAATGGTGAGAGTGGCGAAGTTGATCATAGTAAGTTCTTCCAACTGGTTGATTTCTTAGAGCCAAATGATTTACTGGTCTTCAACAATACCCGTGTTTTAGCGGCACGCTTGTTTGGCAAAAAATCCAGTGGCGGTCAGGTTGAGATTCTTATCGAGCGAATTGAGTCGGATACAGAGGCTCTGGCGCACGTCAGAGCTAACCGTAGCCCCAAACCAGGAGCAATCTTGGTGCTTGAAGAAGGGACTGAGTTAGAGGTTTTAAGTAAAGATGGTGCTTTATTTGAATTAAGGCTTCTTTCTGGAGACTGGCATAGTGTGATGCAGGCAGTTGGGCATATGCCTTTGCCACCTTACATTGATCGTGAAGATGAGCTATCCGATAAGGAGCGTTACCAAACCGTTTATAGCAAAGTTGAGGGAGCTGTGGCCGCTCCAACAGCAGGTCTGCATTTCGATGATGAGTTGCTAAACAAGATCGCTAGTAAGGGTATTGATATCGCTTTCGTTACGCTGCATGTTGGTGCTGGGACTTTTTCTCCTGTGCGCGTGGATAATATCCTAGAGCATAAAATGCACTCAGAATGGTATGAGCTGAGTGACGAAGTCGCTGAAAAGGTAAAGCGAACCCGAGAAAAGGGTGGCAGAGTGATAGCTGTGGGAACGACGTCAGTTCGATGCTTGGAGTCCGCCTCGACTAGTGGCGAGATCCAGGCTGGTTCTGGTGAAACGGATATCTTTATTTATCCTGGCTACGTATTTCGTTCTGTTGATGCTTTAATCACTAACTTTCACCTGCCAGAGTCTACTTTGATGATGTTAGTGAGTGCATTTGCCAGTAGAAAGCATATCTTGGATGCTTATAATGAAGCGGTGGAAGAACAGTACCGCTTTTTCAGTTATGGCGACTCCATGTTTATTACAGCGCCATTTACCGGGCAACACCCAGAAATTAATCGTTAAACAGGTTATTTATGAAGTTTGATTTAAATAAAACCGACGGCCAAGCTCGACGAGGGCAGTTAACTTTCGAGCGGGGCACCATCCAAACGCCTGCATTTATGCCTGTTGGAACTTATGGGACCGTTAAAGGGTTAACCCCAGAAGAAATCAAAAGCTTAGGGGCTGAGATTATTTTGGGTAACACTTTCCACTTAATGCTTCGTCCGGGTACCGATATCATAGAACAACATGGTGACCTGCACGACTTTATGAATTGGGATAAGCCAATACTGACTGATTCAGGCGGATTCCAAGTATTCAGCTTAGGAAAACTACGAAAAATAACGGAGAAGGGTGTTGAATTCCGTTCTCCTGTAAATGGATCCAAAGTTTTCTTAGGCCCAGAAGAAGCGATGGAAGTTCAGCGCAAGCTGGGTTCGGACATCGTGATGATCTTTGACGAGTGTACACCTTATCCTGCGACGGAAGCGGAAGCTCGTGTGTCTATGGAACTATCATTGCGCTGGGCTAAACGCAGTAAAGATGCTCATGAAGCTGGGTTTACAGATAAAGAGCCGTCTGCGCTATTTGGTATTGTTCAAGGAGGCATGTACCCTCACCTACGTAAAGAGTCGTTGGAAGGATTAACGGATATTGGTTATGACGGTTATGCTATTGGTGGTTTATCAGTCGGTGAGCCGAAAGATGAAATGCTTAAAGTGTTGAATCACCTAACACCAGACATGCCGGATGATAAACCTCGCTATTTAATGGGAGTTGGTAAACCCGCTGATATTGTCGAAGCGGTTAGACGTGGCGTGGATATGTTTGACTGCGTGATGCCCACCAGAAACGCACGTAATGGGCATCTTTTTACCCGTAAAGGGGTTGTAAAACTTCGCAATAGCCACAATAAAACATTCACAGGTCCGCTGGATGAGGTCTGCGAATGTTATACCTGTAAGAATTATAGCCGGGCTTACTTGCATCACCTTGATAAGTGTAACGAAATGCTCGGCGCTAAGCTTAATACAATCCATAATCTTCATTACTATCAAGATCTGATGGACGGATTGCGAAAGGCGATCGAAACAGGTACATTGTCCGACTTTGTAAAAGAATTTTATGCAGCACAGGGCCAAGACGTTCCTGAGCTGTAACTTTTTGATTTTAGTTGTTTTAATTTAAACAGAGGTAGCAATAAATGTTATTAGCAACAGCAGGTGGTGCAGCGCAAGGTGGCGGTTTAATGAGCTTCTTAGTGATGTTCGTACCATTGATCTTAATCATGTACTTCATGATGATTCGTCCGCAACAGAAAAAAATGAAGCAACATAAAGAAATGATGGGCGGCCTAGATAAAGGTGACGAAGTGATGACTACTGGTGGCATCATCGGTAAAGTTAGCAAAATTAAAGAAGATTATGTGGTTTTGAGCTTATCTGAAGGAATGGAGATTAAATTCCAAAAAGCTTCAATTGCGCAAACACTTCCAAAAGGCACCATCAAATCTATTGAAGAGTAATACTGTAAGCCCGGCGAATGTCGGGCTTTCTCGTATTTGAAGAGCTTATAACAACAGGCAAAATTATGTTCGTCAATCAACCAAATCAACAACAACTACCGATCAATACTTACCCGAAGTGGAAGTATGTGTTAATCGTTATTGTGTTGGCTCTAGCGTTTTTATACGCCGCGCCAAACATTTTCGGTAAAGACCCAGCGGTTCAAATATCCGGCTTAAGGGATGCGGTAATCACTCAGCAGCAATTTGAAGACATTGAAGCAGCATGGCAAGAAAATAATGTCGAGCCTACCATTGTCAAACCTTCGACAGTTGGTGAAGAAGGTGTTCAGCAGATTATTGCTCGCTTCAAAAAGGATGCGGATCAGTTAAAGGCACGTGAATTAGCTAATGATGTTCTTAACCCAACATTAGAAAATCAAAACTACGTGACCGCGTTAAACTTAGCTCCTGCAACTCCTGAGTGGTTAGCTAATCTAGGTGGTGAGCCAATGAAGCTAGGTCTTGATTTAAGAGGTGGTATCCACTTCTTAATGCAAGTTGATATGGAGCAGGCGCTAAAACGCCAGCAAGACCAGTTACGCCGTGACTTTATTGATACATTGACCGAACAAGAGCCTTCGATCCGTGGACGTGTTGAGCCTATCGAAAATGGCATGTTACTGAGCTTCCGTAATCAAGAAGATGCTGAAAGGGCTTACGAGGCATTGTTCAAAGATCACACTGGTCGAATTGATTTGCAGTTGTCTGAAAAAGGTGGTCGCCCGATTATTCGCGGTACATTGAATCAGCAAATGCTACAGGAAATACAGAATAATGCGATTAATCAAAACCGTATTATTTTAAGCACGCGCGTTAACTCGCTTGGTGTTGCTGAGCCGTTAATTCAGCGCCAAGGTGCTGACCGCATCGTGGTTCAATTGCCTGGTGTTCAGGACTCTGCATTAGCCAAGCAAATTTTAGGTGCTACAGCAAGCTTGGAGTTCCGCTTAGTTAACCATGAGGCGGATGTTGTTTCCGCTCAGAATGGTCGCGTACCTCCTGGTAGTAAGCTATTTGACTCTGAGTATGGACCGGTTGTTGTATTTGACGAAGTTGAAGTTTCAGGTGAGCACTTAACCAATGCCACTGCCAGCTATGATCCGCAAACGAACGAGCCTATCGTTTCTGTGCGTTTAGATGGTGAGGGTGGTTCTAAAATGACACGAACAACGACTGCTAATGTTAATGATCAACTGGCGATGATTTTAAAAGAATCGCGCCCAATATTTGATATTAAAGATGGCAAGCGAGTGTTAGTCGGTTCAGAGTTGGAAGAGCGCTTAATCAGTGCACCAAATATTAATGGACCATTCGGTAGTCGTTTCCAAATTACAGGGCGTTTTACCGAAGCTGAAACACGTGACTTAGCAACTAAGCTACGTTCTGGCGCGTTAATCGCACCAACATTCATCGTAGAAGAAAGGACCATTGGTGCAACATTAGGTGAAGAGAATATCGAAAAGGGCGTGACCTCTGTCGTTATCGGTTTCGCCTTAGTTCTTGCCTTCATGCTGGTCTATTACAAGCTTTTCGGCTTAGTTGCTAATGTGGCCTTGACGCTGAATCTTGTCATGATTATTTGTGTTATGTCTCTCATGGGAGCTACGTTAACCTTACCGGGTATTGCTGGTATCGTATTAACCGTTGGTATGGCGGTTGATGCTAATGTCTTGATTTTTGAGCGTATTCGTGAAGAGTTACGAGCTGGTGTGCGTCCGGCACAAGCTATTGATAAAGGTTATGGCCATGCTTTGTCGACCATTGCGGATGCTAATATCACTACAGCTATTGCGGCTATTATTCTCTTCGCGATTGGTACAGGTCCAGTTAAAGGCTTTGCTATCACATTATTCATCGGTATTTTAACCTCTATGTTTACAGCGATTTTTGTGAGCCGAGGCATCGTTAATCTGATGTATGGTGGCAGAACCGTTAAGAAGTTATCAATATAGGTAGAGGTGAAACATGCAAATTTTAAATAAAGAGACCAATATTGATTTCTTAAAATTGCGAAAATTCGCAATGGTGTTATCTATATTGTTAATTGTTGGCTCTATTACATCGTTCTTCACCAAGGGTTTAAACTACGGTTTAGATTTTACCGGCGGAACTTTAATAGAGGTTGGTTATGAGCAGGACGCTGATATTCCAAAAATACATGATCAACTAGAAGCGATTGATATTAATGGTGCAGTAGTGCAAAACTTCGGCTCCGCAAAAATCGTTCAGATTAGAATGCCTCAACAGGATCACATTGAGAATGCAAAAGTCGGTGATGAAGTCTTAGCTGCTTTACGTTCCGATGGTGAGACAGTTACTAAACGAGATCAGTCGTTTGTAGGGCCTGTGATTGGTGAGGAGCTTAAAGAGAAGGGCGGGCTTGCTATGATTGTCGCCCTGATCTGTATCATGATCTATGTGGCGCTACGCTTTGAGTGGAAATTCTCTGTGGGCTCTGTGATAGCCTTGGCGCATGATGTGATTATCATTATTGGTTTCTTCTCGATTACTGCTGTAGAGTTTGATTTAACTGTATTAGCGGCTCTCCTTGCGGTCATCGGTTACTCGTTAAACGATACCATCGTAGTATTTGACCGTATTCGTGAGAACTTCTTGAGAATGCGCAAAGGCTCTTCTGAAGATGTGGTTAACACATCCTTAAACCAGACCTTGTCGCGTACGTTGATGACCTCGATAACAACATTGCTGGTACTTTTAGCATTGTTCTTTTATGGCGGACAAACGATTCACTCTTTCGCTGAAGCATTAATCGTGGGTGTATTTATTGGTACTTACTCATCGATTTATGTGGCAAGTCCTGTGGCTTTATTACTGGGTGTTAAGAAAGAAGACTTGATGCCACCGGAAGTCGAAAAAGAAGGCGAAGAGTTCGATATGCCTTAATTAAAATGACGTAAGTTATTAGGAAATTTGATATTTTCCTTGAACGGCTTAGAATGAAAGTTCTAGGCCGTTTTTTTATAGGAGAGAGAAACGTGGCAGACGAAGGTTCAAAAAAAGATTCCGTCGATACCAGTAGCAAAGTCGCAGAGGAAATGTTTAGCGATATCAAATCCAACTTACCTGATGCGGTTGCTCCGCTATGGCAAAGTTTAGAGTCAAACCCTTGGCTTTTAGCCGCTGCAGTTATCGTGATCGGTATCATTATTGCTAAGCTCGCGCAGTGGTTGTTTCGAAGCATTCTTGGGAAACTCGCCAGTAAAACTAAAGGCGACTTTGATGACCAGTTACTGAAGTTATTGGCCAAGGGGCTTTACTCTTTAATTTTTTACCTATCGTTATTATTGGCCATAGAAGCGTTACAGTTCTCTCCTGCATTCGACACATTCTTGAAGCGTTTTGTGGTGACTCTGTTAATCATCTCAATGATGATAAAGATTTTGAAAGTCACACGACTCTCTCTAGAAGCATTCTCTCATAATCATCAACGTTTTAAATTTATTGAAGAACGCACCATACCCATATTGGATATTACCACCAAAATACTCATTGTTGGTGCAGGCTTATATATTCTTATCCTATCGTGGGGCGTTAACCCGACAGCTTGGTTGGCCTCGGCTGGTATTGTTGGTATCGCTGTTGGTTTTGCGGCAAAAGATACATTAGCAAATTTGTTTTCGGGCTTTTTCATTGTTGCAGACTCACCGTATAAGCTGGGCGACTACATAATTCTAGATACTGGTGAGCGAGGTAGGGTCACACATGTGGGGATACGCAGCACGCGCCTGTTAACTCGAGATGATGTTGAGGTGACGGTTCCCAACTCAGTGATGGGTAATGCAAAAATTGTTAATGAAAGTGGCGGGCCTTGGGAAAAAACACGGATCCGAATTGATGTTGGCGTTTCCTATGATAGTGACTTAGAGCAAGTACACGATATACTTATGGAAATGGCTTCTGATCATGCTGATTTATGCTCTAATCCCGAGCCAAGGGTTCGCTTTAGAACTTTTGGGGGTTCCAGTATAGATTTGCAGCTTATGGCTTGGATTGAGCGTCCTGAGCAAAAAGGCCTAATCTCTCACAAGCTTATTATGAAAATCCATAAATTATTTAACGAAAAAGGTATTGAGATACCTTATAGCAAACAGGACTTATATGTTAAAGAGTGGCCTAACTCTCCTCAGTAGTTTCGGTATTACTTTCTTGCTTTTGCCTATAGCACACTCAATTGGCAATGATGAGATAAAGGTAACTCAACAGTTTTACGAGGACTGCGGGTTAAACAAAAAGTCTCGCACACTTGCGAAACTGATAAGAGAAGACCAAGAGCAACTGAGAGATAGGCTTAGCTGCAGTATTGTATTGAGCAAAATTGCGCAGAATAAAGCTGAGGAGATGGCTGAGGCTGGCGAGGTTACTCATTATGGCGAATGGGGCTCTCCAAATGAGCGCTTAATCAAGGAAGGGTATCAACTAGACATTCCTGAAGACGCAATGGGTTCGAACTATGTCGAAGCTGTGCAGGGCGGTGAAGCGATCCCCGTTACTGTTTTGGACAAATTCAAAAACTCTTATCAACATAGAGTTCATCTTTTTGGTGAGCATGATTTTTTCTTGGGGCAAGATCAGATAGGGGTCGGTTATGCTTATAATTGGCAAAGCCCCCACGTAGATTACTGGGTTGTTTACATCGCTAGCGAAAAGGCTCCGGTTGAAAGTACCGAAGCCATTGAGAACAACTAGTTCGTTTAATACTACTGTGTTTTTCGTGCCTTCGAAGGGTTGTTGACTTGATAGCAGGGCACATAATTCTCAGCATTTAGTTTCATGCGCTTCTGAGTGACAAATGATTCAAGCAGTGCATCAAGCTGATCCATGATGTGGGTATCACCTGTAATTTGATAAGGACCATGTTCACTCACTTCACGAATACCTTGTTCTTTAACGTTTCCGGACACAATTCCTGAGAAAGCTTTGCGCAAGTTTGCTGCTAATAGGTGCAGTGGTTGAGCAGAGCTTAGATTAAGTTTGCTCATATTTTCATGAGTTGGTACAAACTCTTCTTGGAAATCCCATAGAATTTCTAGTTGCCAGTTAAAGTGGTACGCGTCATGTACATCTTTTCTATACTCTCTAACTTCCGCGATTCCTTTTTGTATCGCTCTTGCTACTGCCACCGGATCATCGATGATGATTTGATACTTTGATTGTGCCTCTTGCCCAAGAGTGTCGCCTATAAATCTATCGATATGCTCAAAGTATGTGGCGCTTTCTTTGGGCCCCGTGAAAATTAAAGGGAAGGGGGTGTCTCTGTTCTCGGGATGTAATAATATGCCTAAGATATATAAGATCTCTTCGGCTGTTCCCACGCCACCGGGGAAAACCACAAACCCATGGCCTAGTCTGACAAAAGCTTCTAAGCGCTTTTCGATATCAGGCATTACGATAAGTTCATTAACGATTGGGTTAGGTGACTCTGCGGCAATAATACCCGGTTCAGTGATACCGATGTATCGAGCATTGTTTATGCGCTGCTTGGAGTGACCTATTAGAGCTCCTTTCATGGGGCCTTTCATCGCGCCGATACCACAGCCAGTTATAATATCAAAGCCTCTAAGTCCTAATCGATAACCGACTTCTTTGGTATATTGATATTCAAATTCGGGTATAGCGTGCCCACCCCAGCAAACAACCATATTAGGGTCAGTGCCTGAGCGTAACGCCTTAGCATTCCTTAGAATATGAAAGATAGCGTTGGTGCAGCCATTGCTTGAATTAAAGTCTATTCTAGAGTTGGACTCTAATTCTTGTTTAAGAAAAACAATATCACGTAAAACGCTGAATACCTGCTCTTTGAGGCCTTGGATCATAAACCCGTCAACTAAAGCTGTCGTCGGAGCATTCTTTATTTTGAGCTTAACTCCTTTATTGAGAGGGACTACCGTTACATCAAAGTTCTTGAGCTGCTCTTTGTGGTAGCTGATTTCGTCGGTTATTTGCGTGCTATTTAAAACGGCTAATACACACTTTTTGAATAGCTCGTGATCTCCGCCCTTGGAGTGTTCGCTAAGTCTCGCAATTTCATCGTTGGTAAGAAGTTCTAAGCCTGACTCTGCAGTTATTTCAATGTCAATATGCTTCATTTATTTTTTGTCTGAGTTAGTGATACTGTGTTTTACTATCACTGTAGAGGAATCTAAAACGGCAAGCAACAGCTTTAGTATTAAAGGTTTATGTCACCAAAGTTCTTTAATTTGAACATCGCTTTATTAGTTTTGCTGACTTACTGTCAATGGTCACGCGCCCCGACTTACTAATGATTAAAGCTCGATTCAACCGTGGTTGACTATTATGACAAAGGTACAAAGTACCATTCTGATGATGGGTATAACCTGTTGGGCCTATAGATAGCCCTGGTTTGTTTTGAAATGCTGACCATGTTACTGAGGAGAAACTAGCAGAGAGATTGGCATTATAAATAATGTCTTTTGACGCTTTGCTGTAAACAATCAGATTACTCCAGTCCCTTGAGCACTTTGAGCTTATATGTTCGCCACAAATAGTGATAGATGTGTTGTCCGATATAGCCTTACTCCGAGCAGTTTGAATGATGTTCGAAACTGTAAATAAATCGCTGTCAACTCGGTTCTTCTCTATTAGGTAAGACAAAAAAGGGATTGAAAGAGCACTAATTATTGCCAAAATTGTGACTGTTACTAATAATTCGATCAAGGTAAATCCTTTTACCATGATAATTCCTTTGCTGAGGGTATAAGTGAATTGCTAAGTTAGTAGACTACCAGCGTTAAGTCACTGAGAGATCTGAGTTTAGATGTGTGGGACATCTCTGATATACATAGAGGTTATTGGATTCCAAGCTTTTTCATTTTATAGCGGATGGTTCTAAAGCTGATTTGTAAAAGCTTTGCTGCTTCGGTTCTATTCCAGCGAGTTTCCTCAAGAGCTTTTTCGATCTCTTTTCTTTCTATTTCTTCAAGGTACTCCTCTAAAGGCAAGCTTCCTCTACCATTCGTATCAACTGTGCCATTTGTCTTATTTGTGAAGTTGGTATCTATGAGTATGATATCGTCAGGTGTTATTGTCTCTTCATTGGCAAGTGTCGTAGCCTTGAATAGGACATTTTCCATTTCTCTATAATTGTAAGGGAAGCTATGTCGCCTGAGTTTTTCTAAAGCTTCCGGGCTTATTTTTTTATCACAATTAAAGTCCTGCAAATATGAATTAATGATAGCTTCAAAGTCTTCTTCACGCTTACTGAGGGCTGGGATATCAAAATTAATGACATTAAGCCTGAAGTATAAATCTTCTCGTAATAAGCCACTCTCTACTAACTCACTCAACCTTACTTCGCTACATACTATGATGCGTATATCGAGTTGAGTAGCTTCAAGTTCATTGTCATGAAGAAAACTCTTGTCTTCAATTAACTGAAGAAAACGCTTTTGCAAAGGTTGAGAAAGCAGGTGAAGGTTGCTAATAACCAAAGTACCTTGGTCCGATTGCGAGAGAAGTGAGGTATCTGCTTTTGTATTATTGAATACAACTTGCTCTTGAGTTTCTGGAGGATGAGCTTCGAAGTCTAGAAAGATTAAAGAACTCTCGGCTCGTGAGCTTTGTTTATGAATCACCCTTGCCAGTGCTTCTTTTTCTGTCCCGGGTTGGCCAGTTATTACCACAGGTGCTTGTGAGCCTTTAACTTTTTTAAGTTTTGTCCTTAACTCAGTGGCGTGATGGTCGCTGCCGGCGAGAACTTTATAGATTGTTTCATTCTTCGGCTCATCTTTGTTCCGGTTAAATTTAAAAGCGTGCTTTAGTAGTTGCCTTAAGTGGTTGAGGTCAATGGGTTTTGAGAGGAAGTCAAAAGCTCCTAACTTCATTGCTTCTATGGCTTTTTCAGTACTACTATAAGCGGTTATGACTGCAATTGGCATGTCCGGATAATGCTTTTTGCAATACGCAACCATATCTAGACCATCACCATCGGGTAACTTTAAATCTGTAAGACAAAAGTCAAATGGCTCACTTTCTAGTACTTTTTTAGCTTCGGTCAAATCTTTACAGCTGACGACATCAAGTTTCATCTGTATTAGAGTCATTGTTAATAAGTGTCGGATGTCAGCTTCATCATCAATCAGTATGACTTTTGGCTTAGGTTCACTCATTACCATTCCTTGTTAGTTATAGCTGTCAAAACTGATTCTGAAGCAGGCTCCACCGAACGCGACGGGTATGCAGTCAAGACGAGCCTGATTAGCCTCACACAATTCTTTTGAAATATAGAGTCCTAACCCTGTACCATCATGTGCTGTCGTATAAAAAGGCTCAAATATTTTCTCTTTTTGTTCGAGTGTGACGCCTGTTCCTTCATCAATAACATCTAGGAAAAGATCTCCGCTGACCGGATCTTGCCCCGCAGCTATGTGAAGACGATATTCTTTAGTATTGATATAGCTGAACTTTAAACCATTATCGAATAGGTTGGACAAAACCTGCTTAAGCTGGCCTTGATCAAAAGCGACCATTAATTCTTCATCAATCTCTTCTAATGTAATCCCTGGCTCAAACTTTAAACCTTGGCAATATTCCTTGATGAAACGTTTAACGAATCGGTTAAGGACAATAGCTTCCCGGTTCGGTGGCTTACTCTTAGAGACTTTTTGTACATTTTCAATGATTTCATTGATACGCTTGGATTGTCTCTGAATAATCTCAATCAGCTGATTATCTTCATTGGGGATGTAGTCTTTTTCAGCCAATAGAGCCGTTGCTTGGCTTACGGCGCTTAATGGATTTTTAACTTCATGCGCGATATTGGCGGTCAGCTGTCCTAAAGACGCTAATTTTAGCTGGTGAGCTCTTTTCATCACCTCGGAGTAGTTATCCAAAGTAATTAAAACTCTTTCTCCCTCAACTAACGGTATAAACCTTGGTAATAGCTGGGGGCCTGTATTTGTTGTTCTGAAAGGGAGACCCTCTTCAGTGTCAAACTCATTAGTTGATTGCTTTCTACCACTGCGAACCTTTTCAAGCTGATAGGAAAGCTCATCTGCAACAAGCTTCAGGGGTTTGCCTATTGGATTTTCGGGAAGGCCAAGCCCATACCATGCAGTCTGATTGATGTGTTGAATCGTATTTTCTGCATCGATGACAATAACGCCTCGATTCATTTTATCGATAATTTGACTGTTTAACTGATGCATCTTATGAATTGACTGACTTTGTTCTAAAGTCTCAACTTCATAATCTGTCATGCGTCTTGCTAATATGTTAGCAAGTACTGTCACAGCAAGGATTCCCGCAATTTGTAAGCTCAGATCTGAAAAGTCTGAAATAGAGATATTATCTTCACGATAATAACGAATTAAGATAACGGCTCCGCAGGCAAATAAGCCGTAAAGTAAGCCTCCACGGTGTCGAGTAAGGAAAAGGCCGACGATAGAGACTAGCGACATCATCAATATATAAATGGCGGTATTTTGGTTGCCAGAATAGGCCAGTAACGCGATGAAGACGATATCAATAAGCGGATGACTGAGCGCTTGTGTGCGGAACTGATACTCGACAAAGGCCATAAATAAGAGCAAATTAGCAAGAATTAAATAGCTAATAGCGACCGAAGTGTAGGTGTCGACGTCGTATAAGTTCTTTTCAGCATTAAAGATATAAGGCAAAAGCAATAATAGTAGGGCTAAAACAAGCCTGACAACAGAGTAATATCTGAGGAATTGCCAACCGAACTCAATTTTTTTATTGTTATTTAACACTTAATATCCTTTATAACTTGTTGTCATAGCACAGATTAAGTCTTGTTCACTTTCTTTTCAAGTTTTGAGTCTTTAAGACTTTGAAAAATGGCATAATTATTAGACAATAGACAGATAATTTCGAGTAGAGAAAGTCAATGCGTGTAGCTCTTGCGCAAAACAACTATATAGTAGGCGATATTCGCCACAACCTTAACCTGATCAAGTCGTCCATTGAGCAAGCACAAAGTGCAAAAGCTGATATCGTCGTTTTGTCAGAATTAGCTCTTTCAGGATACCCACCTGAAGATTTGTTGCTTCGCCCTGATTTGTTTGGTCTTATTGAAGAGGCTCTGGATGAGCTAGAGTCACTGAATTCAGAGGTCGCCGTTGTTGTAGGTCACCCAAGACATAAGGCTGGCAAGACCTATAACTCTGCGAGTTTCATCCACAAAGGTGACACTCTTCTTTGTTATGACAAGCAGCTTTTGCCCAACTATTCTGTTTTTGATGAAAAACGTTACTTTACTCCAGCGTCTGATTGCCCTGTTATTAATTTTAAGGGTGTCAACATTAGCATTCTTATTTGCGAAGACTTGTGGTTCAAAGAGCCAGCGCAGGTTGCTAAGTTGGCGGGTGCAGAATTGATATTGAGCCCCAATGCCTCGCCTTATTATTACGGTAAGGCACCTGTTCGTGGTGACGAAATGGCGAGTAGGGCAAAAGAAAATAATATCCCAGTTATTTATGTTAACCAAGTCGGCGGACAAGACGAGCTGATTTTTGATGGTTGTTCTAGCGCATATAACTCTTGTGGGGAGAGCATTTTTACCGCAGCAGAGATGGCTGAGGATTTTGCTTGTGTAGATTTTGATAAAGCTACTAACAGGCTGACCTCTCTACAGCCAACTTCGCGCCAGTGGGACGATGAAGAAGAGATTTGGCAGGCTCTTGTCTTAGGCGTAAAAGATTATGTTAGGAAGAATGGCTTTCCAGGAGCGCTATTGGGGTTGTCGGGCGGGATCGATTCAGCAGTGACTCTTGCAGTAGCTGTGGACGCCCTTGGCAAAGACAATGTTAACGCTGTCATGATGCCGTTTAAATACACTTCTAATATGAGTATTGAAGACGCGAAAGAGGAGGCTGAGGCTCTTGGTGTTGACTTCGATATTATATCTATTGAGCCTATCTACGAAGCGTTTATGCAGCAGATGTCTGAGCAGCTTGCTGATACGGAGCTGGACACTACTGAACAAAATATTCAAGCACGTTGTCGCGGTACTATTTTGATGGGGTTGTCGAACAAATTCGGACGTTTAGTGTTAACGACAGGTAATAAATCTGAAGTGGCCGTTGGCTATTGCACGCTTTATGGTGATATGGCTGGTGGCTTTGACGTTTTAAAAGATGTCTCTAAGACCATGGTGTATAAGCTAGCAAAATATCGCAACACTGTGTCTGAGGTTATTCCTGAGCGGGTCATCACGAGGCCACCGTCTGCTGAGTTGGCTCCTGACCAAAAAGATGAAGACAATTTACCTCCATATGATATTTTGGACGGTATTCTTGAGGGCTATGTTGAGAATGATAGTAGCATTTCTGATATTGTTGCTTTAGGCTACGACGAAGAGACGGTAAGGCGTGTGATTCGTTTAGTGGATATCAATGAACATAAGCGCCGCCAAGCACCACTAGGAATACGCATTAGTTCAAGAGCGTTTGGTCGTGATAGACGATATCCCATCACATCAGGTTTTGGGCGACAGTTTTAGTAGGAGTTTCAGGGGAAGCAGTAATGAAAAAGATTGAAGCGATTATCAAACCATTCAAGTTGGATGATATTCGAGAGTCATTAACAGATTTAGGCGTTACCGGTATGACTGTTACCGAGGTCAAAGGATTTGGTCGTCAAAAAGGGCATACTGAGCTTTATCGTGGTGCTGAGTACATGGTCGACTTTTTACCCAAAGCAAAAGTAGAGGTTGTAGTTGAAGATGAGTTAGTCGACAAATGTGTCGAGACTATTATCGAAATAGCACGCACCGGGAAAATAGGGGACGGGAAGATCTTTGTGACTAATGTTGAGCGAGCTGTGCGAATTAGAACTGGTGAGGAGAGCAGTGAGGCAATATAAATAAGCGCTTGTCATAAAAATAGATAATAAAAAAGCGGCTAGTTAGCCGCTTTTTTTATAGGGTTGCTTTGCTTATAAGTCTGCAAAATCATAATCAGGGTAGTTTAACAGTAGTACTTTTCGGTATTGCTCCGCTAGTTCTTGTACTTCTAGGATATTATACGCCTTGATTAACATATCAAGTGCGTGTGGAACTGCAGGTGTTTGCGGAAAGTTCTCTACAATGTATTTGGCGCGATTAGCCGCAGCAACATAAATATCTCGTTCCATGTAGTAGCGAGCAATATGCAGTTGATTCTCTGCTAATAGGTTTCGGATTTGGATCATGCGTTTACGGGCATCAGGAGAGTATTTACTTTCGGGATAGACTTCGACTAGTGCCTTGAAATTATCAAAAGCCGCTTCTAAGTTAGTGGTATCGCGAGTTTCTAAATCCGCTTGGAAGGTTTCCTTAAAGAAGCCAACCTCAGACTCAAAGTGCATAACCCCTTTCATATAGTAAACATAATCAGCGTTATCATGCTGCGGGTGTTGACGTAAGAAACGGTCAGCCAGTGCTTGACCTGCCTCATAATCTGCTTTCTTGAAATAGGCGTAGAGCAAATCCATCTTGGCTTGCTCTGAAATGCTACCAAAAGGGTAGCGGGTATCTATCTCTTCAAGCATCTGAATGGCTCTGGTGTAGTTACCACCACGTAAAGAAGCTTTGGCGCGATCAAACAGCTGTTGAGCTGTCAAAACTTCGAGCTTGAGTTCTTCTTCCTTCTCTGGGGTGCTAGAACAGCCAGCAATAATTAACATAAGGCTAGCAATTGATACTAAAACGATTTTTTGCATATTAATTCTTTCTGTTTATATTAAGCCTGATACAATGTGAGTCATTCTAACTGACAGCATGTCATACGCCAATCTTTTTACGCGAATTTACAATGACTACCCAATCTATCGAACTAAGACATACATTTGACGAAAAAGTTTACGGAAAACGCCTCGATTTAGCACTTTCTGAAACTTTTGAGGATTATTCGCGCTCAAGAATTCAAGACTGGGTGAAGCGAGGCTTTGTTAAAGTCAATAATGAAGTCGTGACTTCCAATAAATATAAAATGGCTGGTTTTGAGCTGGTTGAAGTGAATGCGGAAATTGAAGTGGCGGGCGAGTGGAAAGCTGAAGCGATTGAACTCAACATTGTCCACGAAGATGATGATTTGCTGGTGATCAATAAGCCTGCGGGATTAGTCGTTCATCCTGGTGCGGGTAATCAAGAAGGAACCATGGTCAATGCCTTGCTGCACCATGTACCTGAGTTACAAAACTTACCGCGCGCAGGAATTATTCATCGACTCGACAAAGAAACCACCGGGCTGCTTGTTGTCGCTAAAACGATTGCGGCTCACACTAATTTGGTCGAGCAACTACAAAACCGAGCTTTTACTCGTGAGTATGATGCTCTGGTCAATCGCGTTATGGTGTCAGGAAGTTCTATCGATGCCCCGATTGGCCGTCACCCAACCAAACGCACAGCGATGGCGGTGATTCCTGATGGGCGACGCGCCATTACACACTATCGAGTGGCGGAAAAGTTCTTAGATCATACTCATCTAAAGCTACGTCTTGAAACTGGCCGAACACACCAAATCCGTGTTCATATGAGCCATTTGAAATTCCCGATTGTGGGCGATCCTTTATACAGCGGGCGTTATCGCGTGCCAACAAAGATTACGCCACAACTTAAAGAGGCGCTGGATAATTTCAAACGTCAAGCGTTACACGCGAGTTTGCTTGGCCTTAAGCACCCAGCGACGGGCGACTATGTTGAGTGGCGTGCTCCGATGCCAGACGATATGCAAAACCTCCGTGAACAACTCGTTGCTAACCGAGAGTCTTTTGGTCTTCCTGAATAGTTCCTATGTCGCTCAAGCTTTTACAGCCTAGCTGGAATGCCCCCCAGAGTATTAGAGCCTTTTGTACGACTCGTGTCGGTGGCTTTAGTCGAGCGCCCTGGGATAGTTTTAACTTAGCTTTGCATGTAAAAGACGAGCTAAGTGCTGTTAATGAGAATAGGCGTCTATTACAAGAGTCGACAGAACTCCCAAACCCCCGATGGTTAACGCAAACGCATAGCACTAAAGTTACAGAACACAGTACAGGTTTAATAGATGCCGACGGTTGTTTTACGACTGAGTTGAAAAAGAGCTGTATTGTAATGACCGCTGACTGCCTTCCTGTCTTGTTTTGCAATGAAGAAGGTTCTTGGGTTGCTGCGACTCATGCCGGCTGGAGAGGTCTGCTTGATGGTATTCTCTCTCAAACCGTTGGCACCTATCACCAGCAATCAAAGCTCTTGGCGTGGATTGGTCCCGCTATTAGTCAGCAGTATTTTGAAGTCGGTAGTGAGGTACGCGAAAAGTTTGTCGACAAAAACTCTTCCTTTGAGGCGTACTTTCAGGCTAAACCTGGACAGAAATGGTTATGTGACATGGTGGGTATTGCTAAATACGAGCTCGAAGCTTTGGGGGTGGAAGTTTTTGAGAGTAATTTATGCACGTATCATAACCATCAAGATTTTTTTTCACACCGTCGCGCCACCCACCAACAGGATCATGGTGCAACAACCGGGCGAATGGCGAGTGTAATTTGGATTGAACAATAAATATAAAGATATGAGAAACGTATGACAGAGTGGCTTCAGACTAACCTGACTCTTGTGACTTGGCTGGCGCTTGCCTTTTTAGCTATATTGTTTGCTTATTACCTTAAAGTAAAAGCAAAAAAGTATAATCATGTTGATTGGGGCTCAAGGAAGCTAAACTTTATTGATGGTTTATGTCGTGCTTATTGCGTCAAATTTCACCGGCTGAAACTTGAGAAGTTTGATTTACCAAAATCAGGCGGCGCTATCCTTATTTCAAATCATGTCTCAGGAGTGGATCCTTTATTACTGATCGCTGCATGTGATCGCCCCATAAGGTTCATGATTGCTAAAGAAGAGTACGAGCGGTTTGGCTTAAACTGGATTTTTAAAGGTGCTGGCTGTATCCCAGTTGACCGAACTGGCAGGGCAGACATTGCCTTTCGCCAAGCAAAGCGTGCTCTTGATAAAGGCGAGATTATCGCCTTATTTCCTCACGGTAAAATTCACCTAGATGATGTGGAGCCTTACCGTGTTAAAGCTGGGATTAAGCGATTAGCGGAGCTTACAAAGAAAACTATTGTCGTCGCCCGTATTACCGGTGTTCGCGGACAGGGGAGTGTTTTTAAACCTTTATTCCTGCGCTCTCACACCACAGTCATACGATTCCCCAACATTCCCTACTACTACTTTGAGTCCCCAGAGGCCTTGCAAGAACTGGGTGAATTGCTGTTAGGCCATCGTGCGGAATTAACTAAAATTCCTAGTGTTGATTAATATTCGTACTTGAAAATCTAAAATATACCCACATTTTGTAAGACATATCTTATGTTTAACGTGAGAGTCGGTATTTAATCGATAATCACAATGAGGTCTTACGATGAGAATGGACAAATTTACCAGTAAATTTCAATCGGCCTTAGCCGATGCACAGTCATTGGCTGTGGGTCGCGATCACCAATACATTGAGCCTTTGCACCTAATGTTGGCGATGCTTCAACAGCAGGGCAATAGCGTTTCAGCTATTCTAAACCAAATCGGCGCAGCACCGTCGGCTTTGTCGCAAGAAATAGAGGCAGAAATCAATAAATTGCCTCAAGTTTCTGGAAGTGCGGGCGAAGTGCATTTATCGCAAGATCTAGGTAAAGTCCTGAATCTTTGCGACAAAATTGCACAGCAGCGTCAAGATCAATATATCGCTTCGGAATTGGTTTTATTAGCGGTGCTTGAGACTAAATCTGCCTTAAGCAAGCTACTGAACAATCATGGGATCACCAAGCAATTGGTAGAAGACGCGATCAATAAAATTCGTGGCGGACAAGGCGTTAATGACCCCAGTGCTGAGGAAAACCGTCAAGCTTTGGAAAAGTACACCATCGATCTAACTGAGCGAGCAGAAAGTGGCAAGCTCGATCCTGTTATTGGGCGTGATGACGAAATTCGTCGTTGTATACAAGTTTTACAGCGCCGCACTAAGAATAACCCCGTCTTAATTGGTGCTCCAGGTGTTGGTAAAACAGCAATAGCCGAGGGCTTAGCTCAGCGAATTATTAATGGGGAAGTTCCAGAAGGCTTAAAAGACAAGCGTGTTTTGTCACTAGACTTAGGAGCATTAGTCGCTGGTGCGAAATTCCGAGGGGAATTCGAGGAACGACTGAAAGCATTGCTGAGCGACCTGTCAAAGCATGAAGGCCAAGTGATCTTGTTCATCGATGAGCTACATACGATGGTAGGAGCGGGAAAAGCTGACGGTGCAATGGATGCCAGTAATATGCTAAAACCAGCGCTTGCACGCGGTGAGCTGCATTGCGTTGGTGCAACAACCTTGGATGAGTATCGTCAGTACATAGAAAAAGATGCTGCTTTAGAGCGTCGATTCCAGAAAGTATTGGTTGATGAGCCTTCAACTGAAGATACAATCGCTATTTTACGTGGCTTAAAGGAGCGTTATGAAGTGCATCACGGCGTTGAAATTACCGACCCAGCAATTGTCGCAGCGACCACTTTGTCACAGCGCTACATTACTGACCGTCAGCTTCCAGATAAAGCTATTGATCTGATCGATGAAGCTGCGAGTAGAATTCGCATGGAGATAGACTCGAAACCTGAAGCGATGGATCGATTAGAGCGCCGTTTAATTCAGTTAAAAATACAGCGTGAAGCTTTGAAAAAAGAAACGGATGACAGTTCGGTGAAGCGTCTGACGGATCTGGAAGAGCAAATTGATGTGCTGGAAAAAGAGTATGCTGAACTTGATGAGATTTGGAGTTCAGAAAAAGCATCTGTTCATGGTGCACAAAATATTAAAGCGGAGCTAGATCGCGCCAGAGTTGAGCTAGAAGCTGCTCAACGTACGGGTGACTTAACCAAGATGTCTGAGTTGCAATACGGCAAAATACCTGAACTTGAAGCGAAGCTAGAGCAGGTATCTGAGCAAGATACTCAAGAAATGCAGCTTTTAAGAAACAAAGTGTCAGATGTCGAAATTGCCGAGGTTGTTTCTAAGTGGACGGGCGTTCCTGTATCCAAAATGCTTGAGGGTGAACGTGAAAAGCTTTTGAAAATGGAAGACGCGTTGCATCAACAGGTCATTGGCCAGCGTGAGGCAGTATCAGCAGTATCTAACGCAGTAAGACGTTCTAGGGCTGGTTTGTCGGATCCAAACCGACCTAATGGTTCATTCTTGTTCCTTGGGCCAACTGGTGTGGGTAAAACAGAGTTGTGCAAAACCTTAGCTAAATTCTTATTCGATACTGAGGAAGCTATGGTTCGGATTGATATGTCCGAATTTATGGAAAAGCATGCTGTAGCGCGTTTAATCGGTGCTCCTCCAGGTTATGTTGGCTATGAGCAAGGCGGTTACCTCACAGAGGCGGTTCGTCGCAAACCTTATTCGGTTATTCTTTTTGATGAGGTTGAAAAGGCTCACCCTGACGTTTTCAATATCTTATTGCAGGTATTAGAAGATGGGCGCTTAACTGATAGCCAAGGACGGACGGTCGACTTTAAAAATACCGTGATCGTCATGACATCCAACATGGGCTCGGATTTAATTCAGCAGCACAGTAGTGCGGCGACTGATGCGAATGCTGCGGATGAAAGTAAGAGTTACGATGAAATGAAGAATATGCTGATGGATGTTATCGGTAGTCACTTCCGACCCGAATTCATCAATCGTATTGATGAAATCGTGGTATTCCATCCGTTGGCCAAAGAACAAATTAAAGCCATCGCTGCGATTCAGGTAAAACGATTATTGCAACGTTTGAAAGATAATGGCTTTGAAGTTTCGGTTTCTGATGCCGTGCTAGAGAAATTAGCAGAGGCAGGCTTTGATCCTGTATTCGGAGCAAGACCACTTAAGCGTGCTATACAGGGCAGGTTGGAAGACCCACTATCAAAAGCCATTTTGTCGGGACAAATCCAACCGAACACGTCGATTACACTTGATATCAAAGCGGATGAGTTAACCATAAACCCTGAGTAATTTTACTACTCTTGATGCAATAAAGCCCCATAGCTCATTAGTTATGGGGCTTTTTTCTCGCCTCACGGTAAATAAGCCTTATAATTAAGCCCATACTACTTGGGGGATTGTTATGCTTAGTCGGTATTTCATTTGGGGGTTGCTTATAGTGCTTCTGTTACTTGCTGGGGCGCTCTGTTACTTGCAGAGTGGAAGAGAGGTCATGGGGACACTTTGGGTACAGGAACACTTTCCATCCGTTGCTACTTGGTTTGAGTCTTTAGCCAAGCATAGTCCTACGGTCTATCAGGGTGGCTGGGTTGGGCATCACCTAGCTGATATCATGTGGTCAATAAGCTTTGCAATGATAATTTGTGGTATTTGGGTTAACCAGTTCTCATTTTTTAATTTATTGCTAGTTGGAATGGCCTGTGCTATTTTTTATGAAGTATTACAGTTAGTTGGGATTGCTCGGGGCACATTCGATATCATGGACTTGCTCTACTCTTTGGGGAGCGGACTTCTCGGCACTCTTCTGGCGTACAAGTTATTAAAAAAGCATAATATTAAGGAACAATACAATGAAAGCTCGCTTAATGAGTGTAATGGTTAGCGCTATTGTTTTGCAGGCGTGTGGTGGAAGCCCTGCGTATCATGCTCCTCAAAAGCCAACGTACAAAGGTATTTTCCCTCTACAAAAACTCTCTGATAATCTTACTGACCAGAACAGCCCTCTAATTACTATAAATGGTGTTAATTTTGGGCTACCAGAGCCTTGCTCCATGTCTAGACTGTTTGGAGGAGGTGCTGACTCGCGTCAATTTGGAGATGATGCTGATTCTAGGCAGTTTGGTGACGCTCAAGACTCCAGACAATTTGGTAATGATGCTGATTCGCGCCAATTCGGTGACGACGCTGATTCACGCCAGTTTGGCGATGACGCTGACTCTAGGCAGTTTGGTGACGATCAAGACTCCAGGCAGTTTGGAGACTTAGCTGAAAACCGTCAATTCGGTGATGATGCCGATTCTCGCCAATTCGGTGATGACGCTGACTCAAGGCAGTTTGGCAACGCCCAAGATTCAAGGCAGTTTGGTGATGACCAAGATTCTAGACAATTTGGTGATATGGCCGATAGCCGTCAATTTGGTAACGCAGAAGACTCCAGAGAGTTTGGCAACCAGTCTAATCAATACAAATGCATTAAAGTTCCAGCAATTAACTCTGTTGTCATAACAGGTTTAATTGGGCATGAGGTTGTGGCTGTAAGAACAGGGGACGACTTCTTAAGTTATCAACAATCTAACGATAGCATAATTCTAAAGTATTAAATCTGAGGAGAAAAACATGAAGACCTGGTTGAAGATTACCTCTAGCGTCATTGCCGTTTCAGGGATGTTATTATTGGCGGTGGGCTCGGATGATCCATCCCCACGCTTGATCAATTATACTAATAAAACGGCAATGCCCATTGAACATGGCGTAATTGAAGAGGGGCTAACTATCGTTGCTGAAGATAAGTCATTTGAGATAAAGAGTGGGCAGCGTTTCCGTTCACCGTTTCAGTCTAATTTATGGACCTATGGCTGTGACCTGAGTAGTATCAATGGTAAGAACGTCTTAAATAGCTCGGACAAAGGGCTTCGTTGTGGCGGTAAAAAAGTTCATGTGTTTCACGGAAATAACCCAGAGCCTTTATATGGTGTTTTAGTTTTAAACACTTCGATAGCTGCTGCGAAGGGGCCAGCGTCTCGTTCTTACATGATAAAAGTTCCAGACGACAAAATTGCACATGCAAGAGAGGGGAATACTGCTGTTGCGTTTGAGATTATGAAATGGGACGAAAATCAGCGTTGGTCACATACCGGAAGAACAGTAACCAATGAAAAAACCGCTTACGGTTGGATTCTTTGGGTTTCAGCTTACCCGCTTTGATATGAGTTGAGCAACAAAAGGCCCTCATTGGGAGGGCTTTTTGTTATTTGTTACAGTATTTATCAACGTTAGCCTGAGCTACTTCAAGCTTGTCAGAGCGCTCTTGATCGGTTAGTAAACGGCGCTCGCCATCGGTTTCAGTAAATACTCTTGCTGAATTAGTTAATGTATCTAAGTTATTTTGTGCAATCATGCAGTTCTTTTGTGTAATTTCTTTGTTTGCCTTTTGAACTCGCTGTTTTTCAGTTTTTTGCTCAGATAGCATTTGCTCTTGAGCGTCGACACTGTCAGATGACTTTGAGTTACTGGTTTGAGTCTTTTCTTCACTGTTGCTTTGTCGCTGATAAATAGTTTCAAACTCAGTCCCGCGAGGTGGTTTTGATTGCGTGTACTTAATATTCCCCTGACTATCTTTCCACTTATAAATTGGCTTGTTGGCGTCAGCAGAAAAGCTAACCGTCATTGCTAGTATTGTACTGATGATGAGTAGTTTTTTATTGATCATATATGGCTCTCTCTTGATCAGGTGATAATTAAGTCGTTGTTATACTTTCTTCTTTTACCACTAATTTATTAGTCTTGGCAAATTCCAGTAACTCTTTATACAGCTTGGGATGTTGTATTGATAACTGGTTAGACATTATGACTGACTTCACCCCCTCATGGATTGCCGGGCGGAGTAGTGGGGAATATATGATGCGCCGATTACGAAAAGTACACAGGTTGCCGCACATCCGCTCAGCCCAATCGCTTGGACGAAACTTCCTCCCGCTCTCAGTAACGCCTAGGATAATGGTTCGCGTCTCTGTTTGTTCATCACTCATATAATTTTGTCTGAAATTATTTTCACTATTGCTAGTTATGATAAGATGTAATGCATTGATTATAACGTCTTTTTAACAGGTAATACCATTCTATGAAAGTGAAGAAGTCATTAGCTAACCGTCGTGGCATATATTTGCTCCCCAATTTACTGACCACTGCTGGGCTATTTGCGGGATTTTATGCGGTTGTGGCATCAATGCAGGGGCACTTTGAGAATGCGGCCATTGCTATTTTCATTGCTATGATTATGGATGGCCTTGACGGACGCATGGCGCGTATGACCAATACTCAAAGTGACTTTGGTGCAGAATATGACTCTATGGCCGATATGGTTTCTTTTGGTATTGCGCCATCACTCGTGGTTTATAACTGGGCATTAACGGATATTGGTAAATTTGGTTGGCTAGCGGCCTTTGTCTATGTCATTGGAGCCGCTTTAAGGCTTGCACGCTTTAATACTCAAGTAGGAACGGCGGATAAACGCTATTTCCAAGGTTTGGCCAGCCCATCTGCTGCAGCCGTACTTGCTGGTTTAGTATGGTTGGGTGTGGAATATCAGTGGGATGCTAAACCGTGGGGCATCTATATCGGTATATTGACGCTGGTGACAGGGTTATTAATGGTTAGTAATTTCCGCTATTCCAGTTTCAAAGAAGTCGATTGGAAAGGCAAAATACCTTTTATAGGCGTATTAGTCATAGTCTTAGTATTCATCTTTATTGCGATGGATCCGCCTTCCGTACTATTTGGTGGCTTTGCTCTTTATGCATTATCAGGACCGGTGATGACGCTTTGGCGTATTAAGGACATTAAAGAAGAGCGTCGACAGCGCAAAAGAACTGAGCCTATGGATAGTGACGCGGAAGATTCAGAAGTTAAAGAAGAAGATAATAAAGAAAGTAGTAATAGTAATTCATAATTTTGAACAAACTCCACCCCGAAACTGGGGTGGATTACAGCCTCTAATCCTTCCGCACAAATATATCTAATAAATAACGCCGATTCCGCTTAAAATATGAGCAATTTGGCGTTATACTAGACAGTTCCTCCGTAGCTTTTAGTGCTGGAAAAATTAATTTAAAAAAAGATTCAAAAAGGGGTTGCGGGTTAAGATTTAGTGTCTATAATGCGCATCACTTTCGAGGCAAACGAAACATTTGAACGGTCACGAAGGAGCTCAGGAAGAGCGGTTTTTA